>JAABUY010000528.1_pt1 | contig 65261 bp, 112 predicted proteins | sample 5560271 | NCBI WGS metagenome assembly JAABUY01 (sample SAMN10711886, study PRJNA513374) | rock metagenome | isolation source: Antarctica rocks | place: Antarctica: Victoria Land, University Valley | reverse complement strand
CCTCTCGCTAATCCCTCTCAGCCCCTAGTGATATGCGGCCCCTCCGGCACCGGCAAGTCGACCCTCCTGACCACCCTCTTCTCCTCCTACCCCTCCACATTCGGTTTCTCCATCTCCCATACGACCCGTTCACCCCGACCCCGGGAGCAGGATGGCCGGGAGTATCACTTCGTCTCGGAACACGAGTTCATGGAGCGGGTTGGGAAGGGAGAGTTTCTCGAGTGGGCGCAGTTTGGGGGGAATTAGTGGGTCTCCCCCTTTCCATCCTTCCACCTTCCCCCTTTCACGCCTTTCTCCTCTCCCATCTTTCCAGACCTAGAACTGAAACAGCCTGCTTGACAGCTACGGAACTACCTTCGCTGCCCTGCGCGAGCTCAGCCCTCGACGATGTATCCTCGACATCGAACTCCAAGGTGTCCTCCAACTCCGCTCCAAAGCGCCACTCCAATCACCTCCACTCGAGCCAGTGTTCCTTTTTCTCTCCCCGCCCTCCGTATCCACGCTTAAACAGCGACTGAAAGGACGGAGGACGGAGAACGAGGAGAGTATGAGGAAGCGATTGGACGCTGCGAGGGCGGAGTTGGGGTTCGCGATGGAGGGGAAACATGATGTCGTTGTGGTTAATGAGGATCTGGGGGTGGCCGGGGGGAAGGTGGAGAGGGTCGCGATGGGTTGGGAGGGGTGGGAGGGGTGTGGAGATAAGCTACCGGAGTTCGATCTCAAGGAGCTGGATGAGTAGGGGGAGGAGAGGTTTGGGGCAGGGGAGAGGGAGGCGGGAGGGGGTTTGTCCGGGGGAAGTCGGAGGCGAGGTGTGCATGGGCAGAGAAATAGTTTCACCATGGAGAGACACATCGGAGACACATCGGAGAATCACAAACAGCCATGAATGCATCAGAACCAAGAGGGATGCGGAAAGGTTAGTATCCTCCGAGAACAGGACCGTCAGACTCGCAGGGTAAGGAAAATCCCTCGATACCCCGATCAAGGGATGTGTGAATACACCATGTCTCATCACTGTCTCCAACACTCGTAGACCTCATGTGGGAGCAGGCCATCTCACTCCCGCTCCCCTAATAGTCCCTCCTCGTCCAGCAATACCTCCAATAGCCGGCTCCGGATCACCTGTCCCGTCCCTCATCAGCTGCGGCTCCCCCTGAATGATCTGTACCCACCCATATCCCCCGCACCCAACTCATCCGCATCCTCAGCTTCTTCCTCCTCATCCATCTGTTTCCGGATCGCCTCCTCCTCCTCCGAGTCCCCACCCTCGTCATCTCCGCCGTCCATGTACCTGTACCATTGTGAGTGAAAGCGCTCCTTACTGGAGTTCGCCGGATAGTGAGCGGAGCTCCCGACTCACTCTTCATGCAAGTCAGCCCGCGGATGGGGACCAAACGGGTTTCCACCTCTTCTCGAAGGGCCTGAGTCGGACACGTCCATATCTTTCATCATCCGTTCGATTTGCGACTTCTTGTCGGCCTCGGCTTGGGATTTGCGTTGTTCTGCTAGTCGAGCGAGTTCGGGCTTGTAGTCGCTACGTGATGCCCAGTGAATGTCCGTTGAAAGCGACCGACCAGCAAATACAGCTCGAGGTCCCGGAGCGGTCACTCACGTCTCGTACTCCTTTCTCGCTTGTTCGACAGCTTCGAAGAAAGCTCGCATCCCCACTCCCGTCATCGCGCTAACCCCTACCGCCTATACACCAATAAAATCAGCAAGCGCGATGTGAAAGACGAGAAGGTTAGACTCACCCTGAGGTTGTTGTAGAACTCTTCCAAGACCAAGCACATACTCCCCATCAGGCTGTTACTATAGCTCGCCTCGCCATGCTCGTCCCGTCCCCGCTCGTCCAGTGCCGCTTGGTACGCCTCGAAATCGTGCATCCATTCAAGCGCGAAGTCGTGTGGTTGGACGTCGATTTTGTTGAAGACAAGGATGAAGGGTAGGCGAGTTTTATACAGTATCCTGACATCGTCAGTCCGACGAAGTAAAGATCATGAAGCATTGCTGCTGGACTGAGGCAGCAAAGTCGGGCTCACGAGCAGGCATAGAGCATATTCGACATGAATGTAGCAGGCACCGTTGTTCGAGGGGTATCAATGATGTATGCGAGGACGGTCGGAAGGGAACTGGCTATTGCGTCGGTAATGATCGCGCCGGAAGCCGACCAGGTGAAGATTTCTATTTGCCCCGGAGTGTCCACTAGAATATACCTGTCCATGACTCAGCTAGGCCGCGGACGACGTGGATGATAGACTGACTCGACAGTCTCGGCTCGCTTCTCGACGAAGGAAAGGACTTGGTCGAATTTGGTCGTGAAGAGGTTGAGCGCGGTGAGGATGCCTCCGTTCGGGCCGAGGTTGTACCTGCTTCCATCAGCCATAGCTCTCTGCGGATGCCAAGCTCGACGATTGGCCGAGCAGTCGATACGCCAGTGAGCTACTCACTGCTTCATCACCTCCTTGTAGTCGACTGTATCTCGGATATCGATATTTGCGGAGTATGGCATATGAGTGACGGCCGGGTCGAGATTGAGGATATAAGGAGGGGTATCTTTTGAGTGGAGATAGGAGTTGAGGCGCTGCATGAGGGTCGTCTTGCCCTGGAACATGAAAAAGGGGGTACATAAGGTTACTGGCAGGAAGGCTGAGAAGGGCTGCTCACCGAGCCGGCCATGCCTATGCAGAGGATGACTACTGGAGGTTTCTTCTCGCCTGTTGCTGACTTTGCTGGAGGTGGCGGCGCGGAAGGGCCAGCTTCTGCTGACTGTGGCTCATCTGATGACATGGTACCCTGAGGCTCGAGCGCAGATTCAACAGGCAGAAGATACGTAGCAAGTGGGCAGCGAGAGGACGTAGGTTGAAATATTGAAATCACGGACAGACTGCCTCCAGAGTTTGAAGACCGCCACAGCGGGCTTATCCCGAGTAAGTCCGACGAAGCGGCCGTTTCAGGCTACTAATAGGAAATAGCCTCAAGTGAATAGGGTGTGATTAGGCGACAATGCACAGGCTCGCTTGGTTCCCCGCCTCTCTGAACACCTTCCCTTCCCTCGCCATCAAACCTCGCTTCCTTCGCTCCGACCGTATCGATTCATCTTTCTTCGTCGCGGCACCTACCGGTACTCGAGGAATCACTGTTTCAGTCGCTTTCAGTCAACGATCGATTCGTGCAACTGGCTCACTCCGCAGTCGAGGAGAGAGGCGACAATTGTCAACAGTCTTCTCATCCAACCAGGTCAGTCTCCATTCACATGCTATCGCCCCTCTTCCTTTCGTATCTCTCTACCCTCAGCACTGCGTGGAAGGGACAGGGCTGTGCCAATGGAATCGGTGGTGGATTCTGGGACTCTGAGGACTCGACTCGAAGGCATGCGATAAGAACCGCCGGGTTCGCTTCGGAATGCTGCTGGGCTCAGCATGATCACATCACAGCTTGGCGTTCGGACAATACTATGCCTTTCGGCCCTCTTCCTCCTGCTCTCGGTCAGGATCTTTCTAGCCAGACGAATGCTGATCAAGTATCCGCTACAGGCAATCGTGGCTCAAGCTCTCAATCACCTTCGCTCCATCCACCCCAAACTCTAGCCTCCCCTTATCCTCCCTATCGTTGTCGTCATGCAGACAATCAAGTGCGTTGTCGTCGGAGATGGTGCGGTGGGAAAGTGAGTTTCCCCTCGACTATTGCTAGGGCAGGAGGCGGTTCCTTGGCTGATTCGTCGGCAGGACATGCCTCTTGATCTCCTATACCACGAACAAATTCCCATCAGAGTATGTGCCGACCGTATTCGACAATTGTGAGCGCTTCCGCTCAGCTGTGTACCAGCGGCCGACCGGGAGGAGCCGAGAAGCTCCATTTCCGCGGACCGAGGATGGTTACAGCTGGTATGGGACGTTCCACTGACTTTCCCCTTAGATGCGGTGACAGTAATGATCGGTGACGATCCGTACACGCTTGGTCTTTTCGATACTGCAGGTACGTGGATACCTCGTCTCGTAGAATGCAATACTGATTGGTTCTTTCAGGTCAGGAGGACTACGACCGACTACGACCGCTCTCATATCCCCAAACCGATGTCTTCCTTGTTTGCTTCTCCGTGACATCGCCCGCATCGTTCGAGAACGTCAAGGAGAAGTGGTTCCCAGAAGTTCACCATCATTGTCCAGGCGTGCCGTGTCTCATCGTGGTAAGTACTCCTTCAATCCAGATTGCAAGGCGGGTATATTGAGTCCACATCAGGGAACCCAAGTCGACTTACGCGACGATTCTGGTCACCTGGAGAAACTCGCTCGACAGAAGCAGCGACCCATAAAGACCGAGGACGGGGACCGTCTTGCCCGTGAGCTAGGGGCGGTCAAGTACGTCGAATGTTCGGCATTGACGCAAAGGGGATTGAAGAATGTTTTCGATGAGGTGGGTCTTCCCCAAACTCCTTTCTCCGCCCGTCCTGATGTGAACAGGCGATTGTCGCGGCACTGGAACCACCGGTGGTGAAGAAGAAGAACAAGTGTTTGATCCTATAAACACCTCGTCGACGCCAATCCCCTTACAATCTCACCTCCTCCCCCTGCATGATATACCTAGCCCTTCTCGTCCTCTTCGCCAAAGACCGGACTTCGCTTTTACGAGTATGTATACAATTGGGATTGAGATGGGATGCACGACATGAAACATGGCACGAGCACCTGCAAAACTTTGCAGAGATCGAAGCATGGCCTGGAGGAAGACGTGGGAAGATAATGGATACATCAGGGAACGTCATCGTAAAGATCCTCCAATGACCACTCTGGCCTTAGGGGCAGGTCATAAGGCTCGCCAGCGAGACCAGCTTGAAGGCGAAGGATCGCGGTCCAAGCGATCATCGCGGCGTTATCTGTCCCGTCTCAGCACGTTATCCCCCCCTCAGATGACGGACATACCCGTACATAGCGAGATCGGGGGATAATACAGCTCGATCCGCTTCTCTGAACCGAGGGAATCAAGCATGTCCCGTAGCCTGATCGGTCGACTCATCAGAAGCCAACCTTCGCTACTCGTGAGCAGAAACGCACCGTTGACGGAGGACGAGATTGCAAGCTACACCACCGCTCACCACCAGCCCGCCCAGCTCGTCCAGTCCCGAGCCCTCCATGGCGAGCCGGACTTTCTGCACGACATGTCCGACGGCGGCCTCTTGAAACGCCCTCGCCACCTCCCTCTGGATCCCCTCGTTCTCCTCCACCTTGCCTTCTCCTGGGCCGGTTCTCTCTTCTGTTTCGCGGAGACGGACGACCAGGCGCTCGGTGGCGGAGAGCAAGCCGGAGAAGGAGAATGCGAGGTGCCGCGCCTTACCGCCAGAGGAGAGCGGTATCGGTAGCAGAGGGAGTGGTTCGGTGTCATGTGGGGGGAGTCGAGGTTCGGAGGCGTAGGATTCGAGCACTGCGCCAGGACCACGCTGCGGATCTGTGGGGAGGTGGAGGATGCGGGCGACTTTATCGAATGCATCGCTGCGACCGAGAGATCATCCGTCAGCTCCAGTCTATTCGTTGAGGTAGAATCGCTCACCCGATCTTGGTGTCCAGACTGTCTGCGAGTATCCGATACTCGTTCATCGACCTGGCTAGGACGAGCTGCGTATGTCCCCCCGAAGCCAGGAGGGTCAAGAACGGGAACTTCGGTGGGTCCACTGCGGTGAGCAGGGGAGTGAGTGCGTGTGCTTGCTATCCCCCCAAATCAGCTTAAGGATCACCGGATGAGGGGACAGACCGACGATATGGTGTACGCCCACGACCGGTTTCCCGCTGATGGCGGCGAGAGCTTTCGCCGCGGTGGAGCAGATGGTGAGAGACCCCGCCATACCCGGTCCGCGGGTGTAGGCTATCACGTCGAGGTCGTGCAGCTCTATCTCTGCTTCTTCCAAAGCTTGAGCGATCGCTCTTGGCTACACACCATCTGTCAGATCACCCTCATTCTCGATGAAAGCGATCTTGCAGGGGAGACGGAGATGCGAGGGAGAGGGAGACGGAGACGGAGAAGGAGGAAGTGGGAGAAGGAGAACCACTCACTACATTCGCCATATGCGCCCTCATCGCCTCGATCGGCTGTATCCCGCCATATCTCGCGTTCAGCAAATGCTGCTTGATGACCACGTTACTCCGTATCTCTCGTCGAGAGGTGACTATCGCCGCACAGCTGTCGTCTGCGGAGGACTCGATAGCCAGGACGGTCAGTGGTCGCAATTGGGATCGAGTTGTCGAGAGATATTGTTGTTGTTGTTGCCGAGGCCGGATCTCAACTCTTGGGAAGCAATTTGGCCGGGTACCGAACTGAGTTGACCTGTAGTCCCGTCGGGACTGGCCATGGGAGAAGAAGCTGGAGGTACAGAAACGTTGAGAGGAGGGGTTGATGGTGGACGTGGAAAGAACGGGGATGAAGTCGGACGTTTGGAGCCAGGAGGAAGTTCGAGACGGTCGTGGATGTTCAACGGATCGAGGTAATTTAGGATCCCGGCAAAGGGGAAGATGAAGAATAGGAAGACTCGAGGTCGGAGTGCGAACTCGAAGGGTTTGCGCCATTGGATCGGCATCGAGGCGGTGGGTAGGGTAGTCGATGAGAGCGATTGATGGAACGGGAAAGGGAGTGGAGTTCCGGTAGGAAAGAATTCAGTATGTCGTTCTGCTGAAATCTAACTTACCGCAAGAATTACTTGTATTTCGGCAATTTGCTTAGAGCCACTGAATCGGCTTTCGAACTGCTTTACTCGCAAGATGCATACGATCTTTCCGAAATCACTGAGCTTCCTGCAATCGCACCGTCCAATCAAACGGCTGGAATCTCTCCCCGAACGCCCCAGCCCTCTCCTTGTTCAGCGCCGTATCGATCCTCCTCGGCTTCCTCCACTTCCTCGGCTCAAGGCCCAAGATATTCCCAATGATCTCCGCGGCGAAATACCTGCCCCACACCGATCTATCAGCACGAAATTGTCCTTGATCTCAGCTGAGAGAAGTCGAGCTCACTTCGGAAACTCCCCACCGCCTTTATCCCCCTCATCGATCAGCCCACCCATATCCTCCTCCCCGTCCCCGCGTCCGGCTGCATCGTCGATTCCCTCAATGACGTGCCCATACCCCTTCTCGCCCTTGTAGTCCCACTGGACCATGAAATAGGGGATGTTAGAGACCAGAGCGCGTCGGAAACCGCCAGGTCGCGAGGAGAAATCAATGAGCTTCTTGTGTTGGGTCCACTCGGATTCGGAGGCGAGGATGGATTCCTGAGGGAGAATATAGGTATCAGCCTAAGAAAATACCTCTGAACAAATATGAAGTGGAGTTATTCTGCGATGAAAGAGGAAAGCGACGCATGCAAGGAACGGCAAGACGACATTCAAGTAGGGTAGAAAGGTCAAACTCACCCGGAAGTAGGCAGGTGCATCCTGAAACTGCTCGAAAGGCATCGGAACCGCCTCGATGTAGGTATGCCGTTGCTGCTTGAAGCTGATGCACGTCTCGAAGAATATCACCCCCATGTTGTTCTGCGCATGCATCCTCATCAAGCATTTCATGAAGTTCTACCCCGAGCCATGGTCAGCATAGATCTCTCATCGACTCAGGAGGAACTCACTCGCACTTCATCCCAATCATCATCCTCCATTTCGAGCGAGCTCATATGATGTTGTAGAGGTACGATCAGGCAGTGACCCGGAAAGAGTTCCTCAGTCTGCGTGCAGCACAAGTATGTCCGGGATCCGAGAGCGACGATGGCGGTATTTGGTGGTCGGTCGTCCTGGTAGCAGAACGGACAGGAGTCGAGGGCTTTCTTCGTACGAGCGTAATCTGAGATACGTCAGTCAAATAGAAACGTCAAGATAGCCTATTCACCGTTGATGGCGAAAGCGCGCTTCATTGCGTCGGTCTTCATCTTCTTCCGTGCCAAGCGATCCGCGTTGTCGTCCATGTACTCAAGGTCATCCTGCGGGATTGCCGATCAGCTTCCGCCAGAGACTCCGACAGCACCCTAGCTCACCTCAAACTTCCCATCTCGAGCAATAGCACCCGCCATTTCCCCATCCAGGTTCTTCTGATCGTTCGCCCCAGCACCGAATCGCTCTTGCCGCACAAGCTCGCCAAGCGACATCTCGTCGTCATCCGCGTTATACCGTAGCAGATTCCCCTCTCTGTCACGGGTCTCGAACTACCCACATCAATCTCGACCGTCATTAAGCGAGATCGGCTTGCCTTCTCCAGCTTCTTCCGCCGGTTCCCAGCTTGCAGATCTGCCCCGTCCTGCTTCCCTGTACCGACATCGTACAAGCGCCCCCGCCCGTCAAGAGTCGGAAGCACCTGAACTTCCACCCTCCTGCCACTCTCGTCCACCTGTCTGCACATCTTCCCTTGAACGCCTGAGGCATCACCCTCCCACATGCCCGCTCCTCCCCGATCTCCTCCCCCTTCCAGTGCGCGTGCCCGTTCCGTCTCGTACTCGACTTCAAGAGCTTCTGCGTCCGGATCCTCCATCAGCTTGGCCCGCAGGACTCTTGCTTGGAGCTTGTTCAGCTGTTCTGTCGAAAGTGGTGGTTTTGAAGATGTTGACTCGCCGAGCTGATCTGTCGCTGGTGCTGAGAAGGGGTATCCGGAGCCCGCTCGAGTCAGTGTGGTGGGAGAGAAGACGCTCGGAATAGGCGTAGACAACTTCGACGACGTCGCGGGTAACACTTGAGGTGACGATCTCGGCGTACCAGATTCGCGCCGTTTGAGCTCTTCAAGCCGTCCACCGCCAGGCGTGGGAATCCCTTCGATCTCTCCAGGCCGCCTAAATCCAGCTCGTGATCCGGGCCGACTACCCATCCCCTGATCATTTGTGAACATGAAGCGCCGTCCGCCAACGGTATCTGGAGTCCGTATGCCTGCGGATGCCCCAGAGCTGTACCCGCCAGATCCGTCGCCACGTCTCGATTGACGTCGTTGTTCCCGCTCGTCGAGGACGCGTCGCTCTTCGAGGGCTTCATTGAAGTCCGTCATATTTCCATATCGCTCCATCGCTACGTCCTCCACTTCTCGACCCCTGAGATCTGTGAGCTGGAGACTCCACCAGAAACAGATGTACATACTGCTCCTCAGCCTGTTCATACAGCCTCTTCAGCTTCATCATCCTCCATTGATGTCCAGGTCCTCCCGGCACCACCTTCTTCTCTTTGACCTCGTAGTCCTCCAACGGCCTACCCTCTACCAGCTGTGTATTGAGTTCGCGCCGATCGATCACGAGCTTGGACGGGTCCGGTCGATTCTCACTGGGATCTTTCCGCTTGTGCTCCGTGCCAAGGTCGGAGAAGAAGTCGACCCCACTGGCCAGAGTACGATTAGAGTCTTGATTGTCGCCATAACCATCGGTCATCCCGTTGCCAGCTGAAGAAGCGACGCCAGCACTTCGGGAGATGTCCCGGGAGATGTCCCGGGTCGGTGCAGGTACAGAGGTGGAGGAAGAAGCGAAGTTTCCGGGATCGAGCATCCACGAATCGCGCTCGCTTGGGTATGAAGCGGAAGCCACAGCCGGCCGGAGTGGATCGTCGGTCTGAGAAGTGAGAGTGAGGGAGTCGGCGGTGGGTATGTTGAATCCGGCATCCTGTCATTACCGTATTAGCCTATGTGAGAAGAATACAGCTCGTCAAGCCCACATTGGCGTCGACGCCTTTCTCAACCCATACTCCTCCGTCGCCATCGTCATCCACCACGTCCAGTCGCTCTGTCCCTGTCCCAGATCGCCGTTTCTCCTTCTTCAGCTTCTTCCTCTCCCTCCGCTCAGCCTCAATTTCGTTTCGTCGACGCTTGTGCCTACTTTCCTCTCCCTCGTTGGCTCCGTGGCGGGGCGAGCGGTGCTTGGAGTGATCAGGTGAGTCACGATCGGACCTTTTCTTCCGGTGGGACGGAGACCGTAAACGTGAACGTGACTCTTGGGCAGACTCAACCATCGTCGCCGCAACGACAGAAGTCCTCTGCGTACGCCAGACATATCCCAAACTTGCATTGGGACTGCTTTACCGAAGCAGCTTTCCCACGCATCCTTGGCTCAGACTTGCCTTAATCGTCCCCCCCCCCATCCCTCCTTTACTTTTTGCTCCCGCCGCCTCACGCCTCAACGACAAAGCAAAGCCTCTCCATTCCTTAAACTCATTCTTTCCATTCGAGCGTTTGTTTGAAGCCGAGCAAAAGCACCCCGTCATCATGTCCGAGGCTAGGAACTTGGATCATCGACGTGCAAATTTCAAGGGGAAGACACAATTCTCTGCTCAAGAGGTGAGAGGAGCAGCTCCTTCACGCGAGCATCGGGTCGCGCCTTGGCCACCCGCTCGTAAGGGTCGATGAGCATGGCGCAGCACAATACTCGGAAGCTTCTGCTCAGGATCCGGCTGATGTTAATTTAGTTACGTAGGCGAAGGGAGGAGCAACAGGTCGAGATTCGAAAACAAAAGGTTCGTCGCGCTCATCCCTACTAACTATCCCATACAAACCTACCGTCCCTTTCCTTATGCTGATGCGAACAACAGCGAGAAGAGTCCATCGCCAAGCGCCGGAACTTCCAACCGACTAACATCGACGATGGGATCGATTCGGATGACGATGTGGAGCTCGGCACTACGACTCTCCAGGATACTCTCCCGGGGATGTTGCAGGCGGTGTACAGTGATGATCAGGAGGTGCAGCTTGAGTCTACGATGAAGTTCCGAAAGTACGTGCCACGGAGAAGAGGGATCTGTCCGGTGCTGATGCGGAGGAAATAGGTTGTTGAGCAAGGAGAAGAATCCGCCTATCGATCGGGTGATTGAGTGTGGGGTCGTGCCGCGATTTGTGCAGTTCCTTTCGAGCCAGAATACGATGATACAAGTGAGCATTATTCCCAGTAGTTTGTCGGTCTTTTTCGGACCAGCAGTGTCCGAATCAATACGTATCACCAGGAAGTCGCTGACACAGTTGCGATGCTGCAGTTTGAGGCAGCTTGGGCTTTGACAAGTGAGTTGAATATGGCTATGCGACGATCGCTGATCAGTCTCGATCAGACATCGCGTCCGGCACATCGGATCACACTCAGGTGGTCATCGCCGCCGGTGCAGTCCCCCTTTTCATCCGACTCCTCTCATCCAATGTCCTGGACGTTCGCGAGCAAGCGTGAGCTATCTCGCGCATGCCTCTTTTTCTTGTTGCTGATTTGACTAGGGTCTGGGCATTGGGAAATATCGCTGGCGACTCTCCGAGATGTCGTGACCATGTCCTCGGCCAAGGCGCACTCCCTCCTCTGCTTGCGCTGCTCAATGAGAACCACAAGCTGTCGATGCTGAGAAACGCGACGTGGACTCTCAGTAACTTCTGCCGGGGAAAGTCGCCTCAACCCGACTGGCATGTTGTGAGTAATCTTACAATGGTGAATGCCAAGCTAATCGAGTTTCAGATTGCACCCGCCTTGACTGTCTTGACGAAACTCATCTACTCCCTCGATGACGAGGTGCTCATCGATGCCTGCTGGGCCATCAGCTATCTGTCGGACGGGACGAACGATAAGATCCAGGCTGTGATAGAGAGTGGAGTGTGTAGGAGATTGGTCGACTTGCTCATGTGAGTATAAAATGGGAGGAGGACGGCTTGAAAGCTGACGAAAATTCAGGCATCCCTCGACAGCCGTACAGACTCCAGCCTTACGATCTGTCGGCAACATCGTCACCGGGGACGATCTACAAACACAAGTCGTAATCTCATCCGGAGCACTACCCGCCCTTCTCAGCTTGCTCTCTTCGCCCAAGGATGGAATCAGAAAGGAGGCATGCTGGACCATTTCGAATATTACCGCCGGCAGTCCTATGCAGATCTCGGCAATTATCGAGGCGTAAATCCACCTTGAAGGTCTCGGAACTCCTGCTGATGTGAGGCTTAGTAACATCATCCCTCCTCTGCTCAACATCCTCCAGAATGCCGACTTCAAGACCAAGAAGGAAGCATGCTGGGCGATCTCGAACGCCACTTCCGGCGGACTGCAGGAGCCGAACCAAATTCGATACCTCGTCACACAAGGCTGCATCAAGCCGATGTGCGATCTCCTAAATTCCATGGACAACAAGATCATCCAGGTCGCTCTGGATGGTCTCGAGAACATCTTGAAGGTAGGCGAGATCGATAAGGAAGCGGGCGGACCGGGCGCAGTCAACCAATATGCGCAATTTATCGAGGAGGCGGGCGGCATGGTGTCAATCCACAACCTACAGCACCACGAAAACCTGGAGATCTACAAGAAGTGTTTCTACATCATGGACAGTGAGTCGACTTTTAGATTACTTCACATCATACTGACAGTCAAACCCAGAATTCTTCCCCGACGAGGACGAGGAGGAAGCGGGTGGTGCTGCACCGGCAGTCGATGCTTCGGGCCAGTATGCCTTCCAATCTGACGGTCAGCAACTCTATTTGCGATCAGAGCCTGCGCTAATTTCTTTAAAGTCGCCGCGCCTCAAGGCGGCTTCAACTTCGGCAAGCAGTAATCGATCCGACTCCATACTCTTCTTTCGGTTTCATCCCTTCGTCTAGACCATTGGTCGTCACCCACCCACCATCGGCTATCGTCTCCCAGCATCGCGGCTCGCGAATTGTGGCCCGCTTTCTAGATTTCCCCTATCCCCAGCACATATTCCAATATCTTGAAGGGCAACTCTTGAGCCCCTTCTCTTCTTTATCCAGCATCGTCTGTTACATTGTCAGTATTGCATTTTCGGCGCAGGCAAATTGTCGCGCCTCGGCTCCTTTTTGTCATCCTTCATCCGTCAAGCGCATTGTGGGCGGATATCATGGAGGGCAGCGTGTATAGTAGAGAGAACACGGATACCAGACCTAGCATACCCAGTCGAGATGGAGATGGGAGGGATGAGACGATGTGAGATGCACGGATTCTCGCAAGGCATTCAAAGCAATCTCAGCGCAGCCAAATGCCATATCACTCCGAGTCCATGTCGCAGGCATTGATGCATTTGTCCACACGACTCACCTGCTTCCCTCCTCCGCGTTCATATCCGTAAAGCATATTTCTCGTCAATGAGTTTTTCAATGTATGATAAGATACAGATTTCTATATCCGAAGCATGATGGATATTGGGAAAGCTCTTAGTTCGGCATGTGTGGTGGTCGTCGGGTCGTATGAGATCGCTCCTGGCGATGTTTTCTGGATCATCTGTCGTCGATGATACAAGCCGTTTACGGGGATTTGGTGAGATGAGGGGAAACCCAGTTAGGCTTGAAAGCCAGTTGGGGAGTACATGCCTTGGCGCGGCTGCTTCGTATTATGTCAGACAGTGGGATATATGCTTGACCAGCAAGCAGACCGACCATATTCTGGTAGTACATTTGTTGTCCCCTCCAGTTCTGATGCAATGCGCCCACTCCCAATCCTCCAAGATTCGGTTGTGGTTCGAACGTCCCCGGTGGCTGAGAAAGCGATGATGACAGTCGTACTCCAACCTGAGATTGGAGGAAGGGCATGTCGATGCTCGGAGAAGCGAACTAGTTTCATCAGTACTTTCACCGTTTGCTAGCAGGCCAGTGGACATACCGGATTGAAAGGGTCTGAACCGGGACTCATCATTTGCGATTGCGGGGACATACGACCTCGATGCCTTTGCTGCGGGGTCCGCGGTGAACCATTAGGGTTGGGACTCCCAGTCCGCATAGCATGCCCGAGAGGCATGTTTTGCGGGATGAGGAGAGGCGAGAGATTCGGCGGCGGATATCCTGTTGATCCGCCCATTGGCTGATGGTATGGGTGGAAGCCTTGCTGCCAACGACCCTGTCCCCGTCCTTGACCTTGCCCTTGTAACGGCACCTGGTGATATGGCGGGACATCCGTTTGACCTGCAGGTACAGGTAACCCGACGGCTTCTAGGAGTAGGCGGTAAGGAGGAGTACTCGAAGCCTTGATATTCGGCAGCAAATGGCGAACGGTCTCGACCATCATGTTTCGGTCCTCATGGGAAAGAGACGAGATGGCGAGGATCTTCCCAACGACTTGGGACCCGTTGTTTGCGTCGGACAGAACCTCAATGAGAGTCGAATCGTTTGGCGAAGTGAAGACGGCGGAGATAATGGTGGAGCTGGCGGCCGGCTCTGCGGTCTGGGTGATTACTGGCACGAATCCGTCAGCGCTACCCATGCTACACTTGGGATCTGAGCGTACTCCGAAGCACAGTGAGGGAAGCGAGCTTGTGCGTGCAGAGATGGGCGATGTGAGGGGCGAAGCGGTTTGCGAGAAGGCCGTATCTTCCCGGCAAGTTCGACTGGTCCACCAGCCAGGTCAAGAGAAGTGCACCATTGGGGTTCGTAGCGAGTGGGATAGAGTTGAGGATGACCCCGCTTGCAATACGTTTCTGCCATACGATCAGCAAGAACGCGTGACGGATCCGATGGGCTCACTCTCTGGTAGAGGCTGGCATGCGGACTTTCGAGACACGTCCGCATACATCTCGCTCCGAAGCGGTTCTGTGCAATATCCCACATCCGGTCGATCATCGCATCAAAGACGTAGTCGCTGAAAGGCTCGCCAAAGCGAAGCGTTCCAGCACAAACGTAGTTTCCGAGCGAGTCGCACATGAGGGGTGGAGCGTAAGGTCGGAGATTGGCAGCGACTAGCTCGCGCTCGGCATCGGTCACGCTGCATTCGATGATCTTTTGAGCTGCCCAGGTACCGTTCTTATGGGTGCCGACCATCGCCAGAAGCGGGGCGATGCGCTCGAGCATGGCGAACCGTAATGCGGGAGAGGTGCGCTCGAACAGTTTCTGGATCACCGTATTGCCGATATAGTCACTCGCCAGCTACCTAAGGTCAGCAGAATCCTGTCTCGAAGACTTGGTTCCTCACCTCTGCGCACTCGTCTAGAAGGTCGTGGGTGATACCGTCAATCTCGTCCTGACTACACTCTCCTGAGTCAAGGCGGTTCCTCAACTCCTTGAGCAGAGCCGAATCGAAACGCCGGGCCGGACGGTCGCCGATCATCGGGATAGTGGTATAATAGGTAGTAGGTGCACGAGGTTCTGCGAGTTACTCAGCGCCACTTTAGCTTGGAAGAGCCGGACGAACCTGCTGCAGCACGGACGTCGCCGTCCTCCTCCCGCCGAGCACTCAATACCTGGATGATCATCTGTTGCGCGCTCACTACCCCTTCCTGTGCTAATCCGTTCTCCAGCACCTGCTCGTGTACACCGGCCTTGACAAGGTCGAGCACCAGTGGCGAGCGGTAGTTCTCCACCCCGCCACCTTCCGGCGATAATTGCTGTTCTGTCGAGACTGCCGTTGCGCCTTTCACGGTATTCAACCCCTCTCCGAGAGACTTGACGGGTGATCCGACGACCGAATCATCATCGGGTCCGCCGATATTTGGAGACTTGGTGCGGACCCGCGCGAAACCGATGCGAATGAGTCCAACATCGCTGCCGAGAATGTCCCGGCCGTTGAGAGCATTACGAGCGGAAATGGCGGAATCGAGGCGCTCAAAATTGACGAACCCGCAGCACTAACCCTTGTAAGCTGAAGTGGCCTTATCCTAAGCCTTGAGCGTACCTTGTGCATCAGAACTCTGGCCGATTCGACGGGTCCGAAAGGCGAGAAGATCTGCAATAACGCCGCCGAACTCGTGGTTCCCGGGATACTGCCAATCCAGAGAGCTCTGGTCGGCAATGAGCTATGCTCACTCCCGTTTTCCTGCGACAAATTGACGTCGCCAGCATTTGCGGGGCTCGCAACCGATCCAGGCGGGCCGCCATTGGTGAATACCAATCCAACGGGTGCTGGAGCGACTGTACTAACGATAGGACCGGTGGGGGCGGAGTCGATCTTCCCGAAACCGATGCGGACCGGCGCAGTCTCGGATAAAGCTGCGACGCGTCCACCCATGCGATTAAGTACGTCGTCTCGAGCTCGAACAGCATCGTTCTTGTCCGTGAAGTTGACGAATGCGCAGGTCTGGTCGTCTCATGAGCCAGAATCAAGGGAAAACAAGAATACGCACCTTCTCAGGCAGCATGCGCACACTCTCAATAGCTCCATATGGGGCGAACACATACCGAAGGGCGTCGCTCGTAGCATTGACGTCGAGATTACCGATCCACAAGCTCCTAGTGGGCATCTGCGAAGTGGATGAACCGCCACCATCCGGTGTGCCGACTCGAGACGGGTGCGACGACATCGACAGCCTTGGACCTCGGGACGATGAGCTATCTCTCGATCGGGCGAGATCCCGGTCCGACCTCGAACGGGGTGGGTAGCCGTACGGTGCGCCGTTCATTTGGCCTGCAAAGGTTGATATCTCAGGTGACTGCGGTATCGACGCCAGATACCCGGTGTTCCTACTGCCCGATCTCCGCATGGGGTTATCGAGTGCGCCAATGGTTGTTGCGCGGGGTCGATTTGCGTCCTTGTTGAACAAGCCAGATGGAGCATAGAGATTCGCTAGTTGCGCATTGAGGTTGATTCCCGGATCGTACATTCCCAAGTTATCGATCGCCCGAGCAAGGGCTTCTTCTTCTTGCCTGTCACTATGTGTAGTATGGTCGCGGGAGTATGGGCCGCCATTGGTGACGGATGGGCGGAAGGGCCCCGGCCGTGCAAAATTGGACACGGTACTCGCACGAAGGCGACTGGCGGGACCGGAGTTGGCAATGGCTCGTTGGGCTTGAGTCCGGAGTTCAGACAGAGAAGCGGGAGGAAGGTGACCGTCGGTCCCGTCAGCCAGACCGAGGTAATCTAGGGTCGAGAAGTTGAGGTCGTCGGATGCGAGTGAAGCTGCCGAGTCAGTGGTGGAGGGGTAAGACATGGGATCTACGTCCCTCTGACCAAGAGGGGAACGAGCCTGATTGGAAGTGAGACCGGGATTGGCGAGCCAGGCGTTGCTGAAAGGCGAAGAACCGAACGCGTTGCCCAGTCCGTTTTCCGGTAGAGTCAGCGAGCCGGACCGAGCGCGACTGGCCGTCGTAGGGGACTCCAGGTTGGCAGAGGACGACGCTGTATGGCGTAACGTTGGACGAGTGGTAGGGGTCGTAGGATATGCTGGAGATAAGGCGGACGTCCGAGTACGCGGTCCTGTAGCGGGTGTAGCTGGAGTAGTGGGAGGTGTCCGCTCGTCAGGCTTGGACTGCCGGTCTGTCGCTCCCTGGAACCTGGACGGGAGGGTTCTTTTGGGACACCATCAGCTTGGCACCATTAGAACCAGAGCATGCTCACCCAGCCCTTGCCCGTCTCAGGCTCGCAGCAGCGGTCCCAGATTCTTTCGCGCCCCCGTCATTACCCGCCAGAGGGTTCTTCCCGAGTAGACCCGTCTCGTCCTCGATGATTTGCCTCGCCCGTCGCGCAAATCCTGCGCTCGGAGCAGGAGGCGGCGTCCGTCCGTCTCGGCTGCGGATACCAGCTCCGGTGGGAGGATCAGGTGAGAGCCTCGAGCGAGCCTTGGACGAAGGGGACATGACGAGGGGCGTGAGCTTTTGGTAGTCTACGCAAAGTCAGCTATACTCGTCCGAGGAACGATGCGAGCAGCAGCAATTTGCAATGAAACAGACAAAGACAAGCTCACCTGGATCTGTACTATGTGAAATTGCGTCCAGGTCGTTATATCGTCAAGTCATATGCGATGTGCCGACCTCCCGCGGATGAGGCTCGAACTCAGCCGAGCTGATTGAGAGGAGCCAGAGGAGGTTTTATAATTGATGCGAGGCGGAGAAGGAATACGAATTATAGTATATGTGATGCAACGGGAGGAGCGAGTGGTCTTGGTCGACTAAATTGAATGTCTAACAGCCAGGCGGACATGCTAGCCTTTCCATCTATCCCATGAGGAACTCGTCTCACCCCCGCAGCCCTCTACCCCGCATTTTCGCAATGCCCATTCGGGGAAAGGCAAAGTGGCATTGACCAGACAAGGCATGTGAGGCAGTCGCATGGAATAAAGCATGGATGGAGGCTATCATCAAATCGTGCTGAGGTCCGGTACCATACCCTCACCCTCCTTTCTCCACCCACAAGCTGCCAAATGCGCAATCACACTCTCCTCCAAAACCTTCTTCGCTTCGCCCCTGACAAAACGATTCGGCGAAGTCGAGCTCGCCTGGCTGAAAGGTAGATCCTTCACTCTCTCCTGGATCTTCAGCACGTCCTTCGGTCGTAGTGGGATCTGTCATCAGCTATGCGCGTTTCAGGGAAACATACGAGGTTTGGTACAGACCAAGGGAATGCGAATCCGTGTTGATGGGGCTGGACCATGATCGTGTCGGCTGTCAAGATAATCCCGGAGACTGGAGTGGGTTTTGAGGGGAGGTGAGATGGGGAAGGTACGGGCTCGGAGAGTCGGTCCCAGTGGAGGATGGAAGATCCGGGAAAATGGCTTCTTGCTTCAGCATTGTGCGCCGAGTTTAAGACGGAGGTGGACTCACCCGCCGCACTGAATAACCTTTACTCCCTTGCCTAGAATCGCCTCGTCCTCGAACCACCGGATGTCATCGTCGGGCGTAATGTCAGAGTGCCGTTGATACCATTTTTCGTCCGCTTTGCAGAGGTACAGCGGGATCCGCAAAGCTCGTGACCAAGTCAAGGACGTCGTGAAGAACTGTTCCCATACCCTTCAGCATATCTTATATCCCACTGCATGCCACGAAGCCACTCACATGGGGATGAGAAATTGCCATAGCCTTAAGTGGCTCCTTGAGCGACCTAAGGTATCCAACCAAAGCGAGCGAGATGAAAGCCGCGCAATCCCATATATAGGATCCTCCACCCGTCTCAATCAATATAGCTTCCATCAGCTCGCCTCTAAGCGTCACGTACGAGTCTGATTGATCCCAAAAGCCGGCTCGGTCTGGATGAACGTTATTCGTCCATCTTGGTCGTCTCGTAGTAGCGAATGAGTTCGGGTTGATCCGAGCTTGGAGAGGGAGGTCCAAGATTGGCCGGATGCGGGGACAAATTGGCGCGGATTTTCGCATATCGGACCTGTTTCACAGAGTGGGATCAGGATAGGGTGGAATTGCGGGGAGACATGGACGGACATGTAAGAGTAGGCGCGGGGTATTGGGTACCGCATGCTGTGCAAATAGGCAGGAGGGCGTCGGCCTGGAGTGTCTCGAGGGCGTGGGGCGAGACGGAGTTGGAAGAGGGAAGCCTCGTTGCCATCCTTCAAGAACCTGCTGCAGGTAGATCGGCTAATCCTGATGACCATACACTGGTCAATGTCATGCCTGAGTACTGCAAAGATACCGAGACGAGGTGAACTTGAAACGCGGATGAAACCCTGGCGCTTGGTCCGAATGACGTCACCCCTCATCGCAACCCCTCATTGCACCAATTCCTCCCCAACCTGCCCTCGTCCTCCACAACATCCTCACACCACCACCACCGCTGTGCACCAGGTCACGGTAGGTGGGCCGACGGCTCATACAGCTAACAATGGGTCGGCGGGAAAGAATGCTGCTTAGGGTGAGTCACCCCACTTCTACCGTATCTAGCTGATAGGATGAGTAGGTGTAGGTGAGAAGATCAAACGTGGCTGAAATGTCTTCCACGGTGGTCTCCTGTTCCATCCTTCAGCCCAAACATATCCCCCTCACTTGTGTTACGCTCCATCCTTGGGAAATCGAGCTGACCTGATCCCTTGGCTCGTAGGTGCCGGAGAAGGTATCCGCGGTAACATCAACTCCCTCGTCGACAACGTCGGAGAACAGAACGAAGGGCGAGGAGGGACCGGTGCGGTAAAACCGGCGACGGCGACGCAGGGTGGCGAGAGGCCAGCTCATGTCGCTGCGAGAGGAGCCGATGAGATCAAGCAGGGGATGGCGGAGTTGCAGAAGAAGCCGATCTTTGGAGTTGGACGGAGGTGATGTATGCATATACTCTTACAACCCGTTTTGTCTTTGTCGTCTTGACTTCCCGAGGTTCTGCCATGGGACAAATTGATGCCTCAACATGGCTTAGGCCTGATAATATACTTCTTCCCAAGCTTTTTCTTCTCAGATACAACTCCGGATCGCTACTCCGTCTTATCCCAGCCCAACGCCACCGTCCTCAACCCATCCATCCCCCTCTCATTCCCAACCACGACCACCTCCCCAACTCCCATCTCATACACCCTGAAAGCCTCCTCCTCAAGATACCGCCTACATTCCTTCCTCGACTCGTCCACATCGACACACATCAGGATGAGTACCGATATCGATCCTGGCGCGAGGAGGAAGGTGAATGGCATGTTCGTGTTGCTGAATCGTCGATGATGGCGGATGAGACAAAGGGGCCGACAAAGGAGGAGGTCTTGCCGATGATGGAGAAGAGGGCGAAGAAGAGGAACTGGCGGGTGTCGGGTGAGCTGAAGATCAGTGGAGAGGAAGAAGGGACACACCTCCTTGCCGCGAGGGACGACTTCGGAGATCATCGCTTGAGAAATAGCATACCAAGGGCAAACAAAGATCCCATAGAAGGCTTGGTATGCCCAGAATTCTCAGACGTTGTGGAAGCCGAATTTGGTCTGGGTGATACCGATGCATCCCCAGGCGCAGAGGACGAGGATCCAGAATGCTTTGAAGAGGAGCATGGTCTTGGTCCGGATGGTATAGCGTTTCTGGACGAGCCAGAAGATACCGATTCTGCCTGGAGTCAGCTTGAGTGGAAGCAGCGGGGAACCGCTTACCCATCGGCCTGGGCCGCGGTTCCGTCGATGAGCAGACTGCAGAGGTCATCAGATATCCGCTTGCAATGAGAGACGGCTTACTAGTTCAGAGTCTTGGTGCCATATGAGACGACTTCGTTTTGTAGGGTTGCAATGACTGTGATGGTTCGTCAGGATTGCGCGTGAACATTGTAGATTGGCTTACCGGTAACTACGCGTATGGTGAGTTGCTGTCATTATTGGAAGATGTCGTCATCTCACCGACCGTATTCAGACAGTCCCCAAGGAAGAAGTAAGCGGCCTATACTCGTCAACAAGCGAAACAGGTGATGGAGAAGGGACGCACGAGGTAAATAAAGGCCTGCTTCAGCGGAAGCAGAGGCAGAAGGCTTGGTACAATTGCTTGATACTGTTCAATGCGTTAGAAAACAGTTAAGATTGGAGATCAAGTCACTCAACCCACCGTGAAGTAGGTTGTTCGAGGTGGCAGTTGATTGCCAGGACGGTACTGCTCCCAAGCCAACCAAGGGATCGCCAACAAGACTGCGTCGTCAACCACCGGGATGTCGGCCGGAGAATAGAGCGAATCACTCCACATTCCAGCACTGTACGCGCAAACGATACTCAATGCTCGAGTATTGCTATTCGGGTCATCGGTGATGACTCCGTCGAGTATACCCGCAAGGATGGCGAGGATGCCGAGTTGACCAACAGAGGAGATGAAGAAGGACACATTCGCTAGGCGGTCACGAGCGAGCATGTCGCGAGTGTCATGTGTCTTTCGACTGGGGATCTGTCATCCACAATCCAGGTAGACAAGGGGTGAAAGAATGGACATACTCTATCTCTCTGCGTCGGCTCGTCCTCTCTGTTCTTTTCGTTGTTCATTATGGTATATGGGATTAGGGTATATCGATTGGCGGTGACCCGAAAGTAAGGGTCAATCAGCATTTACGGGGTTCCGAGATAACGATTTTGGTTCCGCGCCTTTGCCTGAGAAAGAATCGGGGAATCTGCCTACAAGCTCTTGGTGATCTCGGCCTAGCCTACTGACTCACCGATTGTCAAATCGCACCGGCGTAGTAGAGAATCAGCAAGGTAAGGTGACAGGGAGACGGAAGGAATCGCTGAGGCGTGTGGTAGCGTGAACCGACATGCGATCCCGCCTGAGCGATACCGTTCGGTCAGCCGCCCGACGTGATCTTCGCCGACGCCATAGTCTTTTGGGGTGGTCGATCGCACCTATTCATGTTGACCAATGAAGCGGGACTGAGCCTGCCTAAGATGTTCAGGATGAAGCCATTCACTCTCGTTCATACCATGACGTTAGCAGATGAAAACCGCCCTTCGCCCTGCTAACGAGACAGTCAGTATGGCACCGGATTACGGATCACCTCTACGCGGGGCCATCGCCAGCTACCTCAAGAAACTCGAAAGTGGCATGAGCCCGGCAGATTCTTACGCCAAGGTGCGGATCGCCATCTTGATCCGAGCTGACAGCAGCGTTTTGGGGAGAGTCAAGAACAATACGACTTGCCAGGCTTGGGGTTAATGCGTAGGTCTGTGCCCGGGAGGTAATCTGATGACCCGTAGACTTGTGGACAATGGATTCCAACGTGAACGGTACGGTCTCCTCGACATAATTTGTGTTGACGGAGCAGACTTGTTCAACAAACAGATGAAATCGTGGCATTCCCTCCTAGATGACTTCGAGCACGACGCAGATATCGTGATCTGGCCATCCTTCTCCACCCCCCTGAAGTCTGAGACAAGACACCAACACTACACAGTCGGTTCTCATCTTCCCTCCGCCGCCGAGGAAGCCATTGGAAACGAAGAAGAGGCGGACGAGTTCACGGCCTTCCTCGATCGTGCGCTGAAGGAGGCCGGCACGCAGAGTGTACTCTACATCTGCTTCGGAAGTATCGTCCTTCCTCCCAGTCCGAGCTAAGCGGAGATGCTCTTCGATGTCATCGAGAAGACCAACCTGCGCGTACTGTTCGTTGGTCGACCTCACGATCCAGGATTCGTCGGTCAGGAGAGCAAGGGGGAATTGGGAAAAGACGGTGGGTTTTCACGGAGCGGATGGGCAAGATGGGGGATAGAGGGATGATGAGTCCTTGGACACCGCAATTCAGGGTTCTGGGTCATGAGGCGATCTCTTTCACCTTGTTTCATGGTGGAAGTAATACCGCGATGGAGTGCATGGTTCGAGGCGTACCGATGAGTAAGTAGGTCGTGAGGATTCAGCTGATTGGTCGCAGTTGTTTGGCCTGGCGGATGGGACCAGCCTTCTACTGCGAATGAGTTGTCCGCGACACTCGGCGTGGCCTTCGAATTGCTGCAAGTCAGGACGGGGATCGCGTTCGGTCAGCAGAGGGCGCGTGGTGTGGTCATCGAGGGTACGGACGAGGCTTAGAGGAAGGAGCTTGCCGACGTCCTTGGATCGCTCAATGGACCTAAAGGGGATGAGCTCCGGGCCAACACCAAGGAGGTGGAGGACATGACGAGTGGGCAGAGTCACAAGAACATGCTTGCGCTGGCGCATCCGGCATGATCCTCCGTCATGCATCGGGATGTCTTGGTGACAACGGGGTTCACAGCGATTCGGGTCATATTGCGAGATCCTTGATCCGGATTCTTCCTGCTTCCCGCTCTCGCGATGAGCATGAGCGTAATATCCGGTATATCGGCGCCGGTCACCTCCACCTCCTTCCTCAAAAACCATGAGACTTCTGAATCACCTCTTCTCCTCCGTCCAAATTCGACAACGGCCCACCATGCTGCTTCGCCCGCTCAGCATCCTTGTCGGATCCGCCTTCATCGGTGTCTCGCGAGCGCTCGGCGAGAAACGAGTCATTACCTTCCCCTCACTCCCCCACCGCGATCAAACCAACTCCGCGCAAACCAACTTCGCCTCGAAACCCGAATCATCCCACAGCGATTCCTTCATCCTAGCCTCTGCCACAACCGAACATACCACACCACTCCTTCTCGACTCCAGAGACGACGAGGCCATCCATGTCGCAGCTCAGACCTTTGCGGAAGACATCTTCCGCGTCACCGGTCTTCGCCCATCGCTCTACAACGACACCCTACCTAAGAGAGAACATAGGGCGATCCTAGTTGGATCGGTCTCGAGTCGATTGGTTCAGAAACTGGATGGGGATTTCGGGTATCTGGATGGATTGAAGGGGAAATGGGAGAGTTTTGATGCGAGGGTCGTGAAGGAGCCGGTAAGCGGAGTTGGGGAGGGTCTTGTCGTCGTCGGTAGCGATCGAGTAAGTCGTCTCACTTCAACAGTTTCAGAGAAAGACTGAAGGAGGTAGCGCGGGACAATCTATGCGCTCTATACTATTTCCGAACAAATGGGTATCTCACCCTTCCATTTCTGGGCAGACGTACCCGTCCGTCCCCATCCGACCATCGGTTTCACCAAGTCCGCTGTCCTAGCCCACGGCCAACCGACCGTCAAATACCGAGGAGTATTTATCAATGACGAACATCCTGCTTTATGGGGATGGGCGCAGGAAAGATGGGACGTCAAACCTGGTCAACCGGCTTTCTTGCCTTCCATGTATGGGGATTGGTTCGAGATGATGCTTCGCCTCAAGGCGAATTACTTCTGGCCAGCTAGTACGTCCCACCCCCTTCCACTCAAGTACATCGACTGATGGGTGGTTAGTGTACGCTAGTATGTTTGACGTCGACGGGATTGACTTCTCGAACGGCTTCCCAGACCCAGCGATGCCTGGCCCGAACCAGGTCCTGGCGAATCGAATGGGTATCGTCATGGGCACGTCCCACCACGAGCCGATGGCACGAAACAAGCCGGAGTGGGATCGCGGACAGGAAGGACCTTGGGATTGGACGAATTCGGAATACTTGACTAAGTGGTGGACGTATGGCGCGGAGAGGGCCAAGAGGATGGAGACTCTGTTCACTTTGGGGATGAGGGGGGATGGCGATGAGCCGTTGACGGGAGCGAGCAACAAGCTCGTCCAGAGTGAGTCGTCTTTCCTGGATTCGAGAGGCTACGCGCTGATGGAGAGTAGATATCACGTCGACCCAGCAAGGTATCTTGAGGGAGGTTTACGAGACGGATGATATCAGCGGAGTGCCGCAGATGTGGTGCATGTACAAGGAAGTCGCAGAGTACTTCGTCAACGGCGTGAGTGACTGTCCTGGTGCTCTGTTGTATCCTGTTTATCGAATCTCGCTTAGCTCGAAGTCCCGGATGATGGTAAGCTTCCGCCCGATCAGGCCAGCGATTCAAGGCTGATGGACGCAGTGTCGATCCTGTTCGCCGACGATAATTGGGGCAACATCATGTCTGTCCTACCGCCTGGACGACAACACAAGGCTGGTGCTGGAGTTTACTACCACGTCGACTGTGAGTACCTCCCATGACAAGACGAGAATTGAGCTGACTCGACGCAGACGTGGGAAACCCCAGGGCGTACAAGTGGATCCACACGATCAGTCTCGCCAAGAGTGCGTGCTCTCTCTCTCCATCCCTTTTAACACATCTTCAATATGTTTAGGAGGATGCTAACGTTGTATTCAGCTTGGGAACAGATGTCCATCGCTCGAGCATTCAATACCACCTCCATCTGGATCGTCAACCTCGGTTCCCTCAAACCCTTGGAGTTGCCAACCGAGCACTTCCTCTCCCTCGCTTACGACATCGACGCGTGGCCGCTCAACTCGGTGAACCGATTCCTACAGCACTGGGCAGCACGGGAGTTTGGTGAAGAGGTTGCTGAGGAAGTGGCCGATATCATGGGCAAGTACTCGGTGAGTCTCGTTTCGAGCTCGGGTGAAGTTGGAATACTGAGTATGGCTGCAGATGTATGCGTCTAGGAATAAGGCGGAACTGGTCAACTCGACGGCATACTCGTTGGTGAATTACGAGGAGTGAGTACGCGCTGTCCTCGCTCGAACCTTGGCTGATCGATTCAGGGCGGAGAGGGTTCTCGGCGAGTGGGATAGCCTGGTAGACCGCTCGGGCAAGGTGTACGAAAGTCTCCCGACCGAAACCAAGCCGGCGTTCTTCGAGCTCGTTTACATGCTTTGCGCGATGCAGGCGAATCTCAATCGTCTCTACGTCGCCGGTACGTCCGCTTCGCACAGATTTCAGTCAACAACGCTGACACGGGGGTAGTCGGTCGATCCAACCTATACGCATACCAGTACCGCAGCGCCGCCAACATCTTCGCCAAAGAAGCGATTGACGCGTTCTACCAAGACGCGAATCTCACCGAGACCTTCCACGCCTTGCTCGACAGGAAATGGGATCACATGCTCGACCAAGCGGTATGTCAAGCACGTTGATACTGGCTGACGAATTTCAGCATATCAATTACCACGACCACCTCGAACCGATGAAGGACTCGCTACCTCCAGTATCCTTCATCAACCCCAACCTCCCGGCCCATCAAGGGATACCCATCCCAGAGCTCATGTATGGTCAGACCCCCAACATCCGAGTCACGGTGGAGAACTCGTTCGGCGCCTGGCCCGGTGACTCGCTCTGGAATTGTGAGAGCGGGCGCAAATGCCCGGACCCGACGCTCCTCCCTATGGATCCGTACGGCGCGAAGACGAGATGGGTGGATATTGGCTCGAGCGGGCCGAGGAATGTGGACTTCACCGCGGTACCGGATGTTGAATGGCTAAAAGTCTCGCCGGGCAAAGGACGGATCGCACGGGATGCGTCAAAGGATGACCGTTTACGCATCAGTGTGGACTGGGACAACGCTCCGACGTCGGGTGCTGGCAAAGTCCAGATATCAGGATCCGATGGTTCGAACGTGACCATCACCATTCCCGTCACCATCCCCTCTGCCCCGCCGACAGACTTCCACGGCTTCGTCGAGGGCGATGGGTACGTCGTGATGGAAGCTTCCCATTTCTCGCGCAACACCTCGTCCGAGGGATACGCGTTCCAAAACATTGAGGGATACGGACGGACCCTATCCGGCCTCGAGATGTTCCCGATGACGACGCAGAACTTCACGCTCGGCACCGGCCCGTCCCTCGAATACGATTTCTGGACGCACTCGAAAGGACCGGCAGTCGTGACGGTGCAAATCGGGCCAACACTAAACTTCTTCGGTCTCGATAAACCCCTCGCTTTCGGACTCCAGATGGACGATGACAAGGCCAAAGAGATCCACCCGATCCCGCTGGTACCGCTGGGATACGTTTCGGAGAAACCTGGATCGACGCCTTCGGCTATTGGAGCTGTTCCGATTGACTGGATCAACATCGTCAAGAGCGAGATCCGGAACGTCACCATGCCCGTGGAGTTTAGAAGGGCCGGGGAACATACGTTGAAGATATGGGGGATGAGTACGGGGATTATCGTGGAAAGGATATGGGTGGATATGGGAGGGATCGCTAAGCGGGGGTATAGTTATCTGGGGCCGCCTGAGAGTGTCAGGGTGTGAAGAGAGGTCAAGATTGAGGAGATTCGCCAGGAGATCATGGCGCGACCATGTGCGAGCTGTTGTACCCCAAAGCACAGTTGAAAATGCATATCACCGATAAGCGTTCTGTTCGTCGGCTGAATTCTTTCGGAGCTCGGGGTTGATGATCGTACCGACGACATCGGCATGATGAGGCGGATACATGTAGGGAGTTTATTACCCCTTCCCAACGTTCGTAGCCCCTGGCCCATAATGCATAAGTTAACGTAAATCCCGGTCGGGTCCGGGCGGAGTCGAATCCGCTTATGTCTTACCTATTACCTCTTCCCTTGACCTATTTTCCATCCCACTCTCACTTGCTCACTTGCATTCCCTCGTCAAGCATTTACACACCATGGTCTGCGCAGACTGTACCTGTGGACGGGCTCAAGATCCCGGACGAGCCACAGGTCCCGGACGAGCCGAGCAATCCGCCCCTGCTCCAACCGAGTCATTCGAGCAGATCCGACGTGAAGTCCGATCTTTCACTTCTCCCGAAGATGCTTTTCAGTTTACAGAGGGGATCCAGCCCGCTGTCCCGCTACGGTCGAAGAAATGGTTCAATGATCCGTCTGACCCCGGTACGTTCCCCTTCCCCAAATATCTCAACCCGTTCTTCTCTTGGTGTTCTTGCCAGGAAGGTTTTCTCGGACACAGCTCATGTGAGAGAGCAGCCATGTCAGCGCTCTACATCGAACGGTACCTCAACTCAGGGACCACCCTCTCCGAGCTCCACCCCACCAACAAGCCAATAATCGGCATCGCCCAAACAGGCTCCGACCTAGCCCCCTGCAACCGTCACCATATCCAACTCGCCAAACGTGTCCGCGAAGGTATAATCGCCGCAGGGGGGACAGCTATGGAATTCCCATGTCATCCGATCCAGGAGACGGGCAAAAGACCGACGGCGAGTTTGGATCGGAATTTGAGCTATTTGAGTTTGGTAGAGGTGCTTTTTGGATATCCGTTGGATGGGGTCGTGCTGTTGACGGGGTGTGATAAGACGTGAGTCGCGTAGGGGGGAAGAGGGAAGGATGGATTTGGTCTGAAGCTGACGAGGAGAGGATAGGACACCGGCGATGTTGATGGCTGCAGCGACGGTGAACATACCTGCGATCGTCATGGTGAGTTGGCTTCGGCTGTCCTGAATATGACTGACGGGTTGGTTGCGCTAGAATGTCGGACCAATGCTCAACGGTGAGCGATATGCATCATTATGTCATGTGCCGAAAGTTGAAGACTGGGACAAGGGTATCGCGGAGAGGACCTCGTCGGTTCGGGGACCGTGGTCTGGGATAATCGCTCTCTACTATCCTCCGGCAACATCACCTCAGAGCAGTTCATGCACCGAGTATCGCTCTCTGCACCAAGGTGAGTTCTCTTTCCGGGCTCCAATTCCCGGTATGCTTCCTGGCCTCATGACCGGTCCTTCCCAATGCCCATCTTGAATCACTTCCGGTCGATATACATGGTCCTTGCGATGGCTAATGCTCCCCCAGCGTCGGCCACTGCAATACCATGGGCACCGCTTCCACCATGAACGCCCTCGCCGAAGCCCTCGGCATGGCCCTCCCCGGCTCCTCCTCGATTCCCGCCGTCTACCGAGAACGCGGCGCGTGCGCGTACGAAACAGGCCGCCGTTCCGTGGACCTAGTCATGAAGAACATCCGACCGTCCGACATCCTCACGAAAGGAGCCTTTGAGAATGCCATAGCCTGTTGCGCGGCGATAGGCGGGTCTACAAACGCCCCGATCCATCTAAATGCGGTGGCTAAGCATATTGGTGTGGAGCTGGAGTGCGATGATTGGGAGAGGGTGGGGTATGCGCTGCCTTTGTTGGTGAATATACAGCCGGCGGGGAGGTGGTTGTGTGAGGAGTATCACCGGGCTGGGGGACTTCCCTGTGAGTATTGCTGGAGGACCTGGGTATCATTACTGATGTCAGTAGCCGTTGTTGCCGAGCTTTTGAAGCACGAGGCACTACCTCATCCCGACGCTCTCACCGTCTCAGGCAAGACGATCAGCCAGAACTGCAAAGGTGACTTCGCTCAAGACCGACGTGTCATCCTGCCTTTCGACCAACCTCTCCTCCCCGACGCTGGTTTCCTCCACCTCAAAGGTTCCCTCTTCGACAGCGCCATCATGAAGACCTCAGTCATCAGCCCAGCTTTCCGGAAACAGTACCTCTCCAACCCAGATGATCCCATGGCTTTCGAGGGACCTGTCGCCGTCTTTGACGGTCCGGAAGACTATCATAAGCGGATCGAGCATGTTCCCGCTGTCGACGCTGGGACGATCCTCATCATGCGCGGAGCTGGTCCACAGGGATATCCAGGAGCAGCCGAGGTGGTCAACATGATCCCCCCCGGTCACCTCATCAAGAAAGGCATCGAGCTGCCATGTATCGGCGACGGTCGACAATCAGGTACATCAGGTTCCCCGTCAATCCTCAACGCCTCACCAGAAGCTGCGACCGGCGGGATGCTAGGCTACCTGAAAGACGGAGACCGACTACGTATCGATCTCCTGAAGAGGCGTGCGGATGTCATGAAGTCTCCCGAAGAGATTGAGGCGAGGAAGAAGGAGATGGGACCGTATAAGAGACCGGCGAGTCAGACACCTTGGCAGGAGATCTTTAGGGATACGGTTGGCGAGTTAAATGAGGGGATGGTGATCAAGAGCGCGGTCAAGTATCAGAGGTTGGCGCAGACGATGGGGGTGCCGAGGCAGAATCACTAGCCACGTCATCCCAGTCCTATTGGGATGCATCTATGCTACAGTCTAGTACTACCCAATACTTTGCTCAAGCTGTTCTCACTAGATCTTTTATTTCGAAAGAAAAACAGACATGTCCCGGAGGCAGAACGCCGACTTGGCCCAGGCACAGGCTCGAAACCAAACACAAAGCGTACTCTCGCCTCCTTTCCTGGTCCTTTCCTCTCTTCACCGCGTCCTTTAACCTCACCCACCATGTCAACCTCACCTCAAACCCCGGCCATCCATCCCCACCCTTACGGCTCCTCACCCCACCCGGATGCCCCTCCACAGACCGACCCAAAAGTCGCCGACCTCCAAGTGATGTTCCCCACCGTCGACCCATCCGTCATCCTCCTCATCCTTGAATCCAGCCATGGTTCATCGGATCGGGCGATCGAGCTGTTGTTGCAGATGACGGACCCGGAGTTCAAACCTGATGAGCTTCACGCGGTTCGTCATGAGGAAGAGGTGTGTCCACTCCAGTCCACGCGATATCCAGGTTGATGGTGTGGTAGAGTCAATTGGATTTGGACGCGCAGTTTGCAAGGTCACTGCAGATGCAGGACGAACAGGATTCTTTTCATCAGCTCGCCCCACGGCAGGGAGGTGGAGAGTTACCGTATCAACCGAGAGTGAGGCGGAGTCGATACTCGGGAGGAGTCGCGCAGGATCCCTACCAGTACCAATCCCAACAACGGGGTGGGGAGAATCCACCGGGCATGCTGGCTCTCGAGGACAAGCTGGGCCAATACGCCGAAGGTATGTCCCACATCACTCTTTCCTAGTCTATCACCATGGTCTGACGATTTCGTAGTCGGCAAACAGACGTTCAACACCCTCTTCAGTAAAGCCAAAGCGAAGTACTCCGAATTCCAAGCGGAGAGGGAGGGTCCAGGTCGGCCTAGGGAAAGTCAGTGGGGACAGAGTAGTGCGGTGTATGGTGGGAGACAGGATCAGGCGTGGAGGCAGCCGGTTGGTACGACCGGAGGGAGAGGGGAACAGACGCGACAGGGTTCGGCACAGGGGAAGGGGATGTGGGGTGATGCCGCGTCGTGAGTGCTTCTCGACTCTACAAGGAATGACGTAGGTGTCCCAGTTTCAGTTCCCGCTCCGAATCTTTTTCGTCGGAGTCGACGCTGGATCCTACACCTTTACCTCAACCGGTGACACCCCAGGCTGTACCTTTGCGCCAAAGCCCGGGGAGGTGGCAGCCGTCGGACGCCTTCGGTGCGTCCCATTTTTCGCACCCTGTAGATGGTACTAAAGGGCTGAGATTCAACAGATGATCCCCTCCCACCAGCGCGAACATTGTCGGCGTCCTCCCGGACCAGCAAAATCGAGGTAGGAGGGCGATGCCGGAGTCCGGCTGGAGCAAGTCCAGGAGCAGGGGTGGGGAGCCCGGAGAAGGCAATGGGAAAGATCGATCCAGGTATGTCAATGACCGCCGTCTTCTGTCTACCCTTGCTACCTACGCCCCCCCTCGACGCCAAGCACTGTGCTGACACCCCGTTATCTCGTTCAGCCAAACTGGGTATCCTGCCCAAGAAGCGCGTCGACCTCCTCTCGACTTCCCCTTCTCCACCTTCTTCGACTTCGACCAACATGCGTTCTACCCCTATGGTCAGCACACCGACCGACGATGACAATGACCCAAATCCTTCCCTGCCTTGGGCTGGGAAGTCGGTCGTCTCGCAGATACCCAAGACACCGCCTACCGCGAGCCCGTACAGGCTGGAGGACAGCGACGATGAGCTGGAGTACACCAGGAACCCGTTTGACGAGAGATAGTGATGAGATGGTTGAGCGTGTAGCGAAATGATGTAGCGCTGTATCATCTTCCTTCCACATTGAGTCCCCAGTCGTCTCAATAGATCGCCCAGTTCACTTCACCTAAGGTTCCAAGCAGAGGCGGTCCGAAATCTCGGGGGACTTTCAGTGAGATCACAAATCCACGGGTCACTTTCCCGAACCATATTGAAAGGTGTACCATGTCATATAAGCTAGAAGATATCCTCGGTGAAGCGGGAAAACGTACCCTGACCACCCTCCTTCCCAGGTCACTAACAGTCTTTCACGTCGTAGTAACAAAACAGCCTCTGTGATCAAGCAAATTGTGAGAACTGTCAGGCTACCCATATCCTTTCAAGCAGTCGAAACCTCAAGGGTGGAAGTCTACGACGTTCCCAAGTTCCACGAAGATGGGGAAGAGATGGACCAGAAGAGGGAGACGGCGGTAACCTCGAGGATCATGGGTGAAACGGATTTCGATCCGGATTTCCCCATCCACGAAAGGCAGCGCGAGTGGCTCGAAAATGCGATGTGGTTATCGACTCCGGAGGATACAATCGAGATCACCTTTAGCCTAAAGGCGAGGAAGGCGATGGGTCGTTGTTTGTCGGAGTTGCAGGAGCGAGCTAAGCAGGTCAATACGACCGAGGAAGTCGCTGATGGCTGGGAGTGTGAGCCCCGATCTCGCTCGATTGTCGTGCCGGTCAGCATGTGTCGGACGTGTGATGGGGATATCAGGGAGGACATCATCCGCTGCAACATGTCGATTCAAGGGAGTAAAACGAAAGAGCAGGTGGAAGACGGCGTCAGTGTTGGTCGAGTCAGTCATGAGATCGACGCTGACGAATCAAGTCGCGGCGATGGTGCCGCACGAGGAAGCGATGATCAGCGGAAAAGGAGGCAGCGGACGGCAGCGCTGACAAGAGCAACGAGTGCGAAAGCGCCAGTAAACCCAGTATTGAGAGCGTTGGAGCTGCCGAAGCCATCTTCGCTGAGCATGATAACGAGAAGCTCAAAAAACGGGGCACCCCCTTCACTGTCAAGATGCGGCCTGTCTTCGCGGGTGAAGGTGTCGGCGCAGATGGCATCAGTGATGATGAGTGCGCGCCGGAGAAGTGATGATGCCAGCTTTGATCTGTTGTTGTGAGCGGACTTGGTGTTTGCTTCGGTCGTTGCTGTCGTATTATCGGGAAGAATCATCGCTTGCTCGCTAGCTGAATTCCATGTTACCTGTATATGTTTTCTCAATGTTGTCACTCGGACGATCAGCATGCAGCGATCACCGGAGCGAAAGTCCTTTCAGTCTCACTGTCGGTCAGGGGTCCGTTTAGGTCAGTAGGCCGGGTGAGTAAGCACTTCCTCGACGATTTCATCATATGCACTTCAAGCTCTTTCGAGCACCTCTCAATCCTCTATACCTCCCGATCCTCACACCTCCTCACACCGTCCCGCACTTGGTCACCGTGACCTTCTTATCCGACGACACCTTCCCCTCCCTACTGCCCACTTTCTCGACAGCCTTGATCACGTCCATTCCAGACGCGATCTCGCCGAAGACGACGTGTTTCCCGCTACGTACGATTCCCGATCAGCTTATATCTTTAGAATGTGGAGGGAGGGTATTAACTCGAGCCAATCGCATTTCTCAGCGGTCGTGATGAAGAATTGCGATCCGTTGGTGTTTGGGCCGGCGTTGGCGCTCGAGAGTAGTCCGGCCTCTGTTGCGCTCATCAAGGCCACTCATGATGCTAAACAGGCGAACGTACTGTCATGTCTCTTCTCGAATTTCTCATCGTCAAACTACCATAGTTCAGTGGCATTCCCCGGATCTACGAAAATTGCATACCTTGCTCCCATAAATCGACTGCCCCGACGTCAGTACTTTCAAGCTGGATGCGATGGAAGGGTGACTCACCTGCCCGCCAGTCCCGTCACCCCTCTCGAAGTCCCCGCCTTGGCACATGAAGCCCGGGATCACGCGGTGGAAGTGGGTGCCTTGATAGCCGAAATCTTTTGGGAGGGGTTCGCCTGTGACTTTCTGTATCTTCGCTCAGCTTTGCATCCAACCCAACCCAATCGAGATCAAGGCGAACCCTGCCGGTGCAAAGCGCCCGGAAGTTCGTTGCGGTCTGATCAGAAGTGGACGTCAGTAGGACTCAACATGCAGGGATATGAGGGGATTGAAGGATCGACGAGCTGACCTTGGGAGCGACGTCGTCGTAGAGCTTAAACTCGACTCGACCGGCTGATTCCTCTGAGTCTCGTCAGCAACTCGGTCAGTCTGAGTCTGGTGAAGTGGAGGGCGCACTGCCGATATTGAGCTCGAAAAAGCAGTTGCTAAGACCTGTCAGCAATCGACATGAGGCTCTCTTATCGAGCTTACGGGAGTTCGGTTCCGGACATTCCGTCTCTGCGGTATCCGGGGTGTTGAAATGGCGTCAGTAGTCAATGCCGAAGCACTGGGGACATGAGCGAGAGGCTAGGAGTTTTGATGTTCCGCTCTTTTGTTCTTCGACATTCTTAAGATCCTTTGTTGTTCGCTCTTGCTCTCTGATTCTAGAAGGTCCTTCGAAGGATAGGGCGAACGAACGGTATTGGATGGCCACGTCAGCGAAAAAGACTCATCTCAAGCATCAGTACAGATCGATCACCGGGTCAGCCTCACGGAAGACCGAGCAAGATTGCATGCTGGACATCCCCGCCTCTCAGTCATCCTCGCTCTCCACATCCATCTCCATCTCCTCCTCCCCCTCCGCATCCTCCTCCGAATCAATATACTCCCCACTCTTCTTCTTTCTGGCTCCAGCACCATTTGCACCCGCGCTCGAACCTTTCTTCGCCCTCTTCCTCTCCCTCTCCCTTTCTTCGATCCGCCGTTCCGCCTCCTCCATCTCATCCAGCTCCTCACTCCCTTTCCGTTTCTTCCCTTTCGTGTTCTTCCCCTTCTTCTTGGTTGCGCCGTACGCCGCTTCATCGGTATTCTCCCCCTCGTTGTCGGAGTCCGCCACGACGAACCCGTCGTCCTCGTCGTACTCCCCTTCGTCGATGCGTTTGGATCGTGGCTGTTCCGCTTGTACCCGCCCGTCGCTCTCATCGCTCACAGCCCGCTTTTTCCGGCTTCTCTCCCCTGTTCGAGATGACCTCGCTTTCGGTTTCACCCCCGACGCCTTGAGTAACAGCTCGTTCATCTTTGCCGGATCATGCATGTCGTCCAGTATCTTCATGCGGGAGTGCTTGACGTGCTGCCGACCAACATGTTTCGCCAGCTCGAGGTGAGTCTTGGACGTCATGGATGTCGGGACGAGGGAGAGTTGTCCAGCCACGGCCGTTTCCGTGATGAGGACCCTTTCGGTATCCGCGGCGACGCAGATGAAGGTCGTGGAGGAGTTGGAGGTGGGAGCCTCTGGTTGTGAAGAGGGGCCGCGGGTGGTTTCTGGCTCGGGATCAGAGGGACGAGCAAGGGTTGCGCCGTGAGAAGGGGCGACGTCGAACAGGTCGGAACCTAATTGAAGCGAGACCGAGCCGTCGGACCACCGTAACATCCTCGAGTTGCTCCGCCGCATCTACCCATCAACTTCGTCGGCACAGGCGAACTTACGGGTTCCCCGTCAGGCCCAGTAACCCATTTCCACCGGATCGTATTCCGCACCCCAATCATCCTCGACCTCGCAGCCAGCGGCTCCGCTTTCCCGTCGATAGGCGCGTCTTCCAGTGTAGCCCGATAATAATCAGGATCATAGGGTCGGGATTCGATGTTGACGTATGCAGGGAGTTTCATGTGCCAGACCTGTGTACGAGTCGCGTTAGCTATGGTCTTACCCAAAATGAGATTCGGACGAAATACCTTTCCGTCGGTAGGCTGTAGCTTCGGCCATTGCGGGAGCGCCAAGTTGACCCAGACCTCTTGAACGTTGGTCGCATCTTCCTCTTCGTACTCTAGCGGATTAGGCGATCTTGAGCGCTTCGTCTCGGCTGTCGCGGTGGATGATCGTCCCCGGTCTGACCGAGGTGTTTGGGGCTTCTCTTCCTCGTCGCCAAACTGAAGGGCGTCTACTTGGATTGCCATGTGATCGGGGATAGACTCACTAGGCCCTGTGCTGCTTCATCACCCTCAGGCTCTCCAGCTGGTGGGGTCGGTGCGGCGGGAGAAGAGCCTGGCTTGGCGTCTGGTGTACGGGAGCTCGACGCGATGGGTGAAGGAGGTTCGATGAGCTCTGGCTTGGGCGAGTCGGCTTCCAAGAGAAGGTCGTCTGCCAGACCGAGAGTAGACATGATGATGGCCTACTAGTAGCTATTCCCAGTTGCGAATCATGAAAGTACAAGAAGGGAAAGACTGGGACTCTACAACCAAAGATTCCGCATAGGCGTCGACGTAAAGGTCCTGCCTAACCGTTGGGAAATCCGCCTTACCGGCGATTCTCGGCGTTTGGAGCTCCCTGACGGAATCCTTGTACACCCCCGTTCTACTCTGTATCTTCAAAGCAAAGTCACTTCTGGTCCAGATTGGAAAACCATGGCATCTCGTCTGGCGCTGAGGAGTTTCCGGACAGCAGGTGAGCATACGTTCATGTGATATTATGCTGCCCCCCAAATTTAGGACTTCCTACTGACGAGCTATACAGGCTTGGCTTGTCCACTCGTTTCTGCTCCCCGAATTCTCTCCTTGTCCAGGTTTATCAAAAACTTATCCTCACGATACCTTGTACTGACTCGTGTTTAGCGCACGACCATACGCCAGCCGTGTGTCCGGAACCCCATATGCTTCTGACAGATCTGACACCTCACAGAACCATCCCCCGATGAGCGAGCTGCGTCCATCATCAACTCGGTTCCGAGCACCTCTCTCTGGACCAAGACGGGAGCTGTCGTCCTCGGTACAGCTCTCACCGCTGCGGCCGTCTCCACCGAGCTCTACGTGAGGGCATTGAACAAGGAGTTATTAGCAAACAGCTGACGATTGCGCAGGTGGTGAACGAGGAGACTGTCCTCCTCGTCGGTTTTCTCATTATCTTCACCGCCATCGCTCGTTCCATCGGTTCGCCCTACACCGCCTGGGCCGACGGTCATATCGACGTGAGTCAACCCTCTCCCCTTCCCCATGAAAACGCGCTGACTGGCCCAGCGAATCAAATCCATCCTCTTAACCGCACGGGAGGACCACACCGCCGCAGTAACAGCGCGAATCGACTCGGTCAACCAGCTCAAAGAGGTCGTCCCACTCACCGAGCAGCTCTACGCGGTCGCAAAAGAGACCAACTCGCTCGAGCACGAGAATTTCCTTCTCCAACAGGAATCGGCGGTGAAATCCGAGTTGAAGGCGGTGTTGGACAGTTGGGTGAGGTATGAGCAGCAGCAGAGGGAGGCGGAGCAGACTGCGTTGGTTCAGAGTGTTAGGGAGAGCGTGGAGGCGGAATTGAATAAGCCGGCGTTTAGGAGGCAGTTGTTGGAGGAGGCGTTGACGCAGGTAGAGCGTGAGTCGTGGTTCCACATCGCGTTCACGGAATGGGGTGCTGATGGTAAGCAGACCTGTCGAGAAACAAGGCGATTTGAGGCACGCGGAGAGGTTCCGCTGGAAAGTGGAGATTGTGGCATGATGGCAATGCAGGGAGGGCAGGGGAGCGAGGTCGCGGTGGATGCAGATACATTGCGTGAGGGCGTCATACCGCATGCAAAACAAACTTGACGGCGTGGCCGCAATGTCTCGTGACCAAGCCGTCTTGAAAATCAACCAACCACACCTCGCAGTTACATGCATACACAGCTGCCAGCAGCATCCACCCCTACTTCTTCATCGCCTTCTCCGGATTCTTCTCGAACGCCTTACACCACTTATCCCAAGCCTTGGCCGCCTTCCTCATGACCTCCCTGAGATCCTCTTTCACCTGCTCCCTCTCCCACTGTTCATCCTCCCAATTCTTCTCCTCACTCCTCTCACTAGGCGTCCATCCGATCGCCTCCAACACCTCGCTCTCACCAGGTATCGTCCTCTCCCTCCTAAACAGACTCCCATCTCTCTCGACACACTTGGCTACGAGGTAGTCTTGCATCACTTCCACCCTTGAGCAGGAGGTGAGAGTGAGTTTTAGGGATTCGTCCTGGTTCCCGTGGGGCGGGGTCTAGGGAACCGGATTTGGTGGATGAGGCTAGACGTTTGGTGGCATCGAGCGGATTTGGTACCCTTGATAGAGGAAGCTGCCCATACGCCATCGACTTCGAGTAAACCACCAAAAGGCCAGACGAGGGTGAGCGCGAGGTCGACAGCCCCGGCTACCGGAAGGAGTCCAGTGGCGATCACCGCGTCCTTCCGAGCCTTATCTTTCGTCCTCATGAGTTGATTCACAAACTCCTGCCGAAGGGTGGACTCGTCCAGCCCGATCAAAGGCGGATAAACAATGACCATCTCCTCCAACCCGACAGTCCGATTCGCAGTTTCCCCCTCATGGACCCCATCATCCGCATGCCTATCACCCGCCGGGCTCGGGCTCCTCGAACGCGCTTTCGAATCCGGGATACGGGTAAGGAAGTCGAGATCCGCCGAGCTGACTCGACCAACCGCCCAATGGATCCCCCTCGTGGCCCTTCGCTTGATCCCCTTCAAACTCGTCGCCTTCTGGGGATTCATCTTCGCCTCCCTCACCTCCTCTTGCCATCTCCGTTGCAACTTGTGCGCCTTGCCCTCGTTCGGACATATGTAGTCATTCGAACCAGAGAAGCGTTACCATTCAGGATCCGGTTCATCACCAAGCTTTCCTTTGTTTTTGTCAATCGCACATGCCTCGCAGGTTCCCGTATAAGCCTGAAGCTGGAATCGGGACAGCCGAGAGCGACGAATGGGATCGTGACGACATATCTCTCATCAGGAATGCAGCAAGTCCCGTGTGTCATCCCAACCGAATAATATACAAGGCCGACTCAATAGCCCACCACTGCCGCCCCGGCCTAAGTGGTCCCCGACCTCGCCTGGCCCTCCGCCAGCTTATTCGGGTTATTCGTCAACTTCCCAATCATCTTATCCATCCCACCTCCGACCTTATCGCTCGGTCCCGGACCGGCGCCCATCGCCGCCTTCTCCTGCTGGTGATCCTTGTGGATATGGCCGACCAGTCCGCCGGCGACTGCGTCTCGAGTCGTGCTGAAATTTCCACATCAGTCGGATCTCAAAATGGGTGGGCATGCGTCTGCAGGGGTCCCGAAAAGTGTGGATGGAGACAAAGACTCACTGGCCTTTACCGGACTGGTGGCCTACGAGACCGCCAATCACTGCGTCTCGCCCTGTGCTGTGTCGTTTAAGCTTGGGCGCGCAGACGAGACGGCATGGTGACTTACTGTCCTTGGTTGCCGGCCATGATGGCGTATGAAGTTCTGATGAGAGTTTGTGGTGGGTCGATGTGATCTTACTTGGAAACCGGTCGGCTGCTAGCTTTTTGAATTCCTTTAGTACCGGCCTGCGAGTCCTGAAATAGAACACCTCATGACGCAAATGACGTATCACCGGGGGCGTACGTCATCATTTTGGGCCGGGTAAATGGAAACAGTGCGTGGTGACGCTCTGCTGATGGGCTTTTTTGGCATATGCTTGCGGAAGGTGGAGGGCAAATGCCGACTGCGAGGTGATTACATAGCTACAAACAAAGGTCTTTCATGCATTGAGTGACCCTTTGTCAAACCCAGCAATCAGCTGGTTCCGATCGGAATAGCCTCCTCTCTCCTCCCTTCCTGTGGGTCCCGCCCCTTCCCTTACCACTGCTTCCCCAACCACTCCAACATCCTCTCCAGACACGTCTCCAACGCCAACCCAATCCCATGCCTACCCTGCTGATACATCCTAACAGAAAGGGCTAGCTTCTCCATATGCCCTGAACCAGGTTTCGAGACACGGGACTTCGGAGCAGCCGTCCATCCCAAGCCGTTTCCCCAATCGGCTCTTTGCCCTTTTTGTCACCGGTTAATATATAAATAGTTAGCCGGTGGAAGTGGAGGCTTGACATCGAAAGTGGAGGCAAAGTGGTGGACAAAAGGTACATGTAATTCACGCCATCACCACTCCCATCAGAATAGGTACGCGCCCATTCAAAGGACATTGGAGTACCTACTGACATTCCCCGCTTCGCTTCAGTTCCCTCACCGTCGGAGCCGAATCAAGCCCCATCTCCGAATATGTCCGAATCCGAAAATCACTCGTCCATCGCTCCCAACCCGAACCCCAATCCATCCTGGTCGCAAGACCATCCCCGTCATCCCGGCTTCCTGATCCACGGTACCGACAACACCCCCGGTCCGAAAGCGTACTACATCCACCTCGAAGCGAAGCCGGGCAAGGAACACCTCCTCGAAGCTTTCCTACGCGATATCAATGATGGCGTCAATCAGGAACCCCTGACCGGTCCATGGTTCGCTCTCCGATATTCCCAGACGACATTCTGCATTTTCGAGGCCTTCCCTAGTAATGAGGGACGGAACGATCATAATGGTGGTCCGGGGGGGAGGAACTTCTTGAGGTCGGAGCTATTGAAGGATATGTTGGCGTATCCGGCTCAGCTTTATCGGCTTGACGTGCTGCATGGCAAGTTTGGGGTGATGCTGGGGGAACCGGTACAGCCGGTCCGGGAACGATCCCATCTATGATCCGGCTGGATAGACGAACCGGATTGACGAGGCGACAAGTATCTACTGCCTAGCGGTAACGGCAGTGGTGTCGAATCGAGGTATGAGAAGAGGGGAATGGCGGCACAGGGCCCTCAGGATTGTCTCTAGTCGTCTATGAATTGAAAGAAGACTGCAAAAGTGTTTTGTACAAGGGGTATTAGGTGAAGCAGCAATGACTGTACGACCGGGCAACTGAGAATTAGCAGGCGGTTATATTCGATCAGCGTTATTGATCCCATGAATGACTGCTCTTGGTACGTTGGGTAATGTCGGCAACAGTTGCAAACATGCGGAGGTTATTGACTGGGTATTCCGGTGTCATCGTATGGTGGCGTAGATCGCCTGGACAGAGTGGAAGTAGAAGGAGGGGTGTTGGATATTGGCATTGACCTAGCGGTTGGACGAGATATGGCGGTATATAGCTGCCAGTAGTTGAATGCGGCGACGAGTGGGCTCTCAACTGCGATGACGGAGCAGCGCTAGAAGGAGGGGGTCCAAAAATTGTAGGGAATGTGCGCGAGAGGACTGTACAGGCATGGTAAAGAGATGAAGGCTGTAGCCGCAGCCGTCGAATAGATGTAAGAATGGCAAAGTTGGGATGCTTCTTTTCACTGCGGGTCACCTAATGTTAATCCGCTCAGGCCATGCGTGATTGAAATGACAAGAGATTGCCAGCATCCCAAGTTCCCTCAGGGTGATTACGGGGAGGAGTTTAATCTCTGTTTCGGCAGAGGACGATGCCCGTTCCTCCTGTTCTCTGAACTTTCATCAGGTAGTAACCCAAACATTGGAAAGGAACCGACAGACTTATCCTTATCCAGATCGTTTGACTGGTTGATCTTCATGTCATCTTCCTGACCCCACCACAGACACGATCGTCACCATGTCCCTGCCGGTCATCGAAGCGCTCGACGCACTGCCATCACCTCTTCGCGCTCTCATCGTCGGCCGCACAGCCGGGATCGGTCTCGGTGTCGCCCGACAGCTCTCCTCATCACTCCCTACCGCCCACATCACCATCTCCGGCCGAAATACCGCGGTCGCGTCACAGATCTGCTCGGAAGCGACCCATCGAAACCTGCATTTCAAACGACTCGACGCGAGTCTCATGTCGGCCGTCAAAGTGTTCTGCGAGGAGCTGTCTCGCGATCCGTCACCAAAGCAGCATCAATTAAACCTCCTCGTGATGTCTCAGGGGATCCTCTCGGCTAGCTACTCACCCACGGTCGAAGGAATCGACGTGACCCTCGCTTCTCAACATCACCGCGACTGTCGTCCAGAATGATTGCGTGATGGCCAATCCGGGTGAACCGATGTACCCCTCTGCCTCGGGTCTCGGGTTCTGTAACGTCTCGATGACCTTGTCTCCTATCAACCTCAATGAACCCACTGGCGTGATGAGTGTAGGTGCTGACTAGGGATAGATACTGCTGAGCTACTTCCTCCCCGCGACCGAGGATTTCAAGAATCGATACGTTTCGAAGGGTAGGGGAGGATGGTCGTTGGACGGGAGTATGGCTCTCAGAGGGTGGCCTTGTCTGCGGGGCTTTCGATGGCAATGGCAATCAGTTCTTCCGGACGTACCGTAACGGCACGATCCTTACCGTGGAGGTAGTCGTTGAATGGAGCAACGAAACGCAACCGTTCCGATCGGGGCAGAACTTCTGTTTCGGGACCTATCACCAGAACCTTGTTTTCAATACCACCGTTCTCGCATAGGCAATGGTGCACGGCGACGACTACAAACCGAGCCGGACAAAGGCAGAGATATTGCAGACGCTCTACCAGAGGTGCGCTCATGATCTCAGGAGCACCCATACTTGTACTGTATCTCACGAGCCAATGACAGGCCTTTGCAAAGGGGAATGGAGAGGTTGTCGATGTTCCCGACATGCCGCTACTCTATGACTGTCAGTCGAGACACTTGAATCCTCCCATGATCGTGCATACCAGTTGACATTTCCGCGTTCGCAGACGAGATGAGTGAGTCGCAAGCATGTTTCTCACCCTTGTCTCGCTGATACACGATCCAGACCCCATGTTCGGCGCGATGTCTTGGCCGGTGGTCGTAATGCAGTCCGCCACGTCTGTGGCAGAACCCCTCTCTGACCCGAAAGTGGTCGCTATGATCACACCTTGTCCTGAAGGACTCGAGCCGAGTGCGCCTACAGCCTGCGGGAAAGGAATGGGGAAAGCCGCTGCTGATGGCTGGGTAGGCTAGCTCGTCTGATCCTCAAGACGCAGACTAGCTGAGACTAATTGACCCCAACAGGATACAATTCCCGAAGGTTGCCTGCAACGGGCAGAAACCGGCGCGTTCTTCCGACCCAAACGACCTCCGCGTGATGCAGTCCATGGACGGCATGGGAGTCAAGCATGGAAAGCAGAGCGTCGTCCGCCAAGTAGGTCGCTCGAAGGTCACGTCTATCTCGCAGTTTCGGTGGTTTCTTTTGGCCGACCGACCGGCCGGAGCTCGTCGATTATCTCATGTCCCATTCGTCTTTTCCTACCCGCTCCACGAAACGGTAGGGAACGATTAACTAGCTCGTAGGGTCATTGCGAATACAATAGCGTCGCCGAGGTGAGTCAAAGGCGTTGGATGGAGTAGATTGATGATCTTGCTGAGTAGGCCATCTTGTCCGAGACGCCGATCGTATGCTTCCCGTTCGGAGCGGATCAACCTTTCTTCTCTGCTCAACGTCAGTCTCCTAGCCTATAAAATGATCAAAATGCAAGCTCGCTCACTCCGAACACAGTGGAACAGGTCCACGGGGTCACCATCGAGCTGACGCAAATCTTGATATTCTATGACCGCTGCCGGACAAAGCTCCACCGTGGTGTTGAAGTAATCGGGACCGAGAAGGCAATCAAGGAAGAGATGATGAGCGTTTGGGGGCGGATGAGAGGAGAAGAGGGGAAAGTCGTTCGGGGAAGATTTAAAACCTTGAGGGAGAGATACAGACAGAGCACTGTGTCGGGCAAGTCGCCGGGACGTAATGGAGGGGCTGGCAAAGTACTCCTGAGGGGTGTTTGGCGATGCTACTTGTAGATCATATGGGATCGGGCTGGAGCTGTCGGTTGAGGCAGACTCTTTATGATTCACCCCAGTATCGTCCTGATCCGGAAATTGATGGTAACCCGATAACCCGGGGAGGAATCCAGCAGATCGCGTTTATCTCCTTTTGACGCCGCACGACCGAACGGGTGCCGGAGTTATGGATGGTACCTCAATCCACATAGGCCAGCGGTGACAGTATGCCGGACCGGCGATAGTTGCCGACTGTCGCGCGGATGCTCATGAGTCTGGCGGACGAGCAGGGGACGTGGGTTGGTAAATCTCTACAAGGCCGTAGAGCAAGACTGGACTGGTAGGTTTACGTCTTACCCACACTCGTCGTCGTGTGTGTTCGACAATTGTGGACTGTGTCAACCTGTCTTTAGCTTTTCTATTGTGAAAGATACCATATCCCGCAATTGTGTTTGACAATCGCCTCCGTTCATTGATCGTCCACCGGGGCATGAGTTCGATCCAAATCATAGTCGGGTTGGGTACGGTGATAACAGCCCAGAATCTTGCGGGCCAGCCGACCCAACCTCTCTCACCATTTTGTTGCTTCTTATTGTACCTCTCCCAATTCCCCTTCTCTCCTTCATTCTTCGCAAAAGACGAACCCACCTTCCTGTGCGCCTGAGCAGCCTTCACATCGTCAACGAACCCATCGACGCCCTTTGGCACTGTGTGAGGGCAAAGATGCTTGGGTGATGTCGATTGAGAACGTGATGGTGTGGAGGAGGGAGATTGAGAGAGTGCTGATGTCCGAGAGGGGATCGAGGAGCGAGGTGACGGTCTCGTGGAAAGATGGGCAGTGGAGGTTGCTGATCAGGTGGGAAAACGGTGAAGAGGTGGAGTGGGGAGCTCGGAGGATATCGTCAATGGTTGATGATCCCATGAAAGGAGAGGACGATGTGAAGGGGCCAAGTTGAGTACTGCTTCGCTCCTTAGATTAGGGTGTTCCATCATGGGAGGGATGGAGAATTTTCCAGGAAAATTTTCCAACAAGTTCTACACGAACCCATTTTTTTTTCGGGTTTTTAAATCACTTCGCCCACACCCAAATCAGAGTGTCCCGCTAATCACAGTGTCCAGCTACCAGACCCCGCCCTCTCCACTCGCTCAAAGACCTTGCCTACGTAAACAGCCCAGTACCGATGCTCACGTTGTAAGGGTTCATCTCGGCCGACACGAAAGGGTAGTCCAAGATGATGGGACCGGCGATGAATGCCGTGACATCGATATTCATGGCGTCACCGGATGATGAAACAAAGCTGAGGGCGTCAGCGTCGTCCGATTGTGCTGGACGGTACTCACGCGTAAGCGGTACCTTGGATCTCGCCTGGGATGAGAACCGTCTTGTCAGCGTTGATGGGCACGGCGTAGTTGTCGAGGCCATAGTAGATTTGCAAGTATTTCTCGGTGGACGTGGAGTCGGCGAAGGTGAGCTGAGCGGTCCCTCCGGCACGGTTGTCGCCCGAAATCGTGGCGGGAGGGTAGGCGGAAAATGGCAAGGCGGGGTTCGAGGCTACGGTTGCCGCAATCAGCCCCGGCCGCAGCTTGATTTCGCAACGGGATTTAATCACCTGGGCAACCGGTAATGAACTCGGCGAGGATGGTGTAGACACCATCAAAGGGGAGGGGGGTACCCCAGCTGTTGCTCCACGGGTTGCCCTTGTTGACGGCGGAGGCAATCCAAGCCTGGTGTTGGTTCTCGACGCACAAGATCGAGGCGGCGTCACTGAGCGCATCAGCCATGTGAACAGGCAGAAGTATGCGAGAAACCGCGTACGTCAATGTGGCCGAGTCTGAGATATTTGCGGCCGCGCCCAGGTAGGCTGATATGCCGACGTTTTCAATCGCCGCAGCGACTACAAGTTGAAGCCATCAATACACAACACATCGAGGGGAGGAGCAGGACGACTGACGCCCAGCGAAAGAGACGGGGTCTGTGTACGGGAAAGAGTAATTGCACGCCGCGACCGAGTCGGGACCGAGGACGGTGGCCAGGAAAAAGACGTGGGAAGCTTCGTCGTTGCAGATCTGTTGGAACCTGGCAATAGCAGTCAGCTGGCTTTCACGCCAACCCATCATTCACGGCAGCTGACCTGTTACGAACCCAAGGCGGGTAGCCGGCAGCCTCAAAGGCAGCAGCATCCATTTTGGAGAGCGCGTCGCTGTAAAAGGTGTGCTCGAGATTCTCCGCGGTCACTGCAAAGGCGGAACGGGCAATCATGAGTGACATTCGTCTCACCCGAGGCTCGATGGACTTACAGGCGTACTGAAGAATCTGAGTGTCATTCACAGACAACGGAGAAGCCCGCTTTGTGATGGGCGAGGCACTGGTCAGGCCAAGCCAACAGGCAGCCATGGCAGTGAGCGTGATGAGGGCCAGCATCGTGACAAGGAAGATCGTATATTATGTGTTGGGACTGATTTACGACTTCAGTTGTGTCGAGTGGGATTGTTTGAGGAGTGTACAGAAACTACTAGGTTTGTCTCTTGGTTTATATACTTCTTTTAGCAGCTTGCGGGTAGGACCACTTGTTGTTGACCCAAAGGACGGGACCGCTTGTGTTGACCAGACACGCTGGGACGACCGCCTGATTACTCATTACTCTGGGACGACCCGCCTGATTGTTCGATCGTCATGGTTATTTTTGGCGCTATCCCAAAATGCGGCTTAGGGCAACAGGTCCCCCACACGACAAGGGCCTTTACGCCACACGGAACGGCGCGTGGGGGGAGTCGTACCCCCTTTAACTCGGCAAACACGTCACCTGCCTCTCCTGATATGCTTTCCCGTCCGTCCCGTGTACCCGACCCTATGTTTGCCCACATTGGTCTACCCGAAAGACCGATCAGGAGCTGAGACAGCGGCAGACATCTCGGCTGGAGTACCTCGCAAAACAAAGACGGCAACCACCCAATGGGTTCGGAAGTACATATGCTATGGGCTGTTGCGACGTCAAGTACGAAAACAATGTGAAAGCCAAAAACTGGCTCACGGACATCACTTGAACCGATTGAAGGATAGCTGCCTGACGTCCGTCTGATGGGCGAGCCAGTAGAGTAAGAGACCAAGCCGGTAGAGTGGAGGGGCTTTTGGCTTGCTTCCGCGAGATATGAAGACTTGATCGTCCCGAAGAGACAAACGAAGTCGCGCAGTTCGTCTGGCTACAAGCGAAAGGCATGATAGTGGGCCAAATCCTCGAGCTCAAAGAGGGAGATATTGATGTGCTTGAAGGGTAGTCTTCTTAGGTGTCCAGGGAATCGCTCGAAGTAGCGGTAGCGTCTGGATCATGGAGTAATATTGGAGGAGCTTGCGGATGCAGCGGCAGACAGACATCAAGCGGTAATAGCGGGCGAAGGACAATAATGATACCGCGGTCAATGGTTCGTATCCATCGCTTGCAAAGGGTCCCGAGGGTGCAGGAGACCGTGCAAATCGAGGATTGACCTCGTAGTCCCAGCCTCGGCATTGTCGGTGTCTACGCTTGGCCAAGTCCTGGTGATCTTGCCTGCTTTCCTCTCCTTTTTGGCCCACACAGGGGTCTGCTCACTGCTTGATATGCATGAGGTAAATCTCCCACTGCTTCAAAGGGTTGTTCCTCATCTGTTCGGAGTACTAGTGGGTGAAGGCAGTGTTTGAGGTTGAATGGAGCTGAAGGTTTCGCCCATGCTCGGCCTTTGCAATCTTGGGTCGTTCAAGCCGACCTGCTGATACAGATTCATCAGAGGTGACATCGCGCGAAATGACAACCTGTCGCTTGATTGGATCCCACAATTTGTAAAGCCTTCTGAGGACTGGCATACCCCAAGAAGCAGCAGAGTTGAGCTCAAGGTACCAGAAAGCGATGCATGAGCTCAACTGATCTAGCCGTAGTCTTATGCAACTCTGTACAACGCGTCATCCGCTCTGCTCCATCCCGTGCGGGATACCTGATAGCATCCGAGCCGAGATTTTCGGGGCATGGCGCCAGCGAGCTGTGTCGACTCGTTCAGTGGCATCGAAAAGGTATCGTAATCGAACATCTGCTGACCATTCTCGACAGCATGCCCACACCGCCATTCGTCATACCGTAGGAGGTGGTTCAATGGTTGCGGGAATCTTGGGAGGCCGACTGCTTGACTGGGACTTTTGCCGAGCCAAAGAGAGACTCAACTTTCAGCCAAAACACCCAAGAGACGTCGTCGGCTCGTGCATCATCTCACGATGAGTCCGACCAACACACTAACGCCCTGATCGGTAACAATGGCAAGCTCGGCGGTGCCATCCTCACCCGGCTACTGCCATCTGTTGATCAAGGCCAGATTCACTTGGTCGTTCTCCATCGGCCAACTTCTTCCCTGGACGGTCTTCCCTCAAACGTGAAGACAAGGGAGATCGACCTGGCGGATACGGATGAGCGGATCGGGAAGGCTGTCGAGGGCGTGAACATCCTCATGTGAGACAATCTCCCCTAACGCTGTCCTTCAGGTTCCGAAGCTCAGACATCCATCAAACTGAACGTCTCGACATATCTCTCTTTAGAAACGAAGCTGATCTGACAGAATTTGGATCACTATGGACAAACTTTGATTCGCAAGTGTCAAAGGGCGGATTCATGGCTATGGTGGCGATGCTGCGGTGGAGGATGGGCGAGGGGAATAACCCGTGGCTTGGCGAGAGGTTCAGATTGGAGGAGTCCAAGGGGGAAAGTCTGGAAGCGGTCATGAGGAGGTATCTCCAAGGGGAGACAATGAAATCGTAGGTCAGACCTTCGCCGTCCGAACTTCGCCAACTGGATCCAGAAACACGTTGTATGCAACCAATAGGACATCTCATACCGACTCTTCTTCTCGGTCGAATGTAATTTCCAACTGCGAAGGGGTCTGCTTATGAGCTCACATCACTGCGGGACCTAGATACAAATCTCCTAGCACGCGGAGGTAACCTCTTGAACCTCCTCACGTCATCGCCCTCGGAAGGACTCCCCTTAACCCCTTGCGCTACACCCATCGCCTTTGTAAAGCGACACACCGGATGAACCCCCTAAACCCCGTAATCTCCTGACAGTATGATCACCAGTCGAGAGGATACTGGTCCGGTGAGAGTCCAAAGTAGCCCGAGGCTGGTATGGCTTTGATGGACGCGTTATTGTTGTAGAGCTGGTAGTCGACGCCTTGATGGGCAACATCATTGCCCCACCAGTCGAACGATGTGTTTTGACCGGCACCGAAGCTGAACACGAGGGTCACGATGAGGCCCGAAATAGCGACACCGACGCTGAGGCCGGCAAAGATGAGGTAGGCGTACTTGCCCCACCACGCCGTGTAACGACGTTTGAGATAGAATTGGAAGATGAAAGCCAAGTAGATACCCAACGTGGCGTAGGTGAGATTGGTATTTCCCGCCCAATTGAGCGCGCCAGAGAGTGCAATGGCGGGGTTGAGGCAGGCGAACGTGCTGGCGGTAGGTCTCCATAACCATTGATCAAACGAATGGAATCGCTTCTCGTCCATTCGGACACGAAGGTACTGACGCAGGCGCGGCAGAAACTTCTCGGCGAGCACCCAGGCGAGACCGAGGAGGGCGCCAAGCAAGAAGCACCAGGGAAGGATAGGGTACAGCTTGAACATGTTGTTGGTGCCGAACGCGCCGAACTGGATGACGGATGACCAGACAGAGTGTGCGTAGTTGCAAACGAAGAACGCCTTGTTGTCCCATTGGCAGAGCGTGCTGTCCGAGTTGAAATAAACGAGCATGACCTCCAGCATTCCGCAGTAGATCAAGCAGTTGATGACGGTTGCTGCGATATGGCCGCGGAAAACGGCTCGCGGAGGCATCTTTGCGTAGTGTGCATACTTGAGGTCAGCCGTGAAGCCACCGGCCTCCTGCTCGAATGCACCGCCGAGCATAAGGATGACGAGTTGCGGGAGGGGATGTCCGGGGAACCAGAGACCAGGAAGCACCTGCCAGATAATATTGAACTGGATGCCGGTCGACGCGATACTCTCGATGATGACCCAGGGAATGGTAAGCAACGCCCCAACTCCGGTGACGGCAAGAATGGACCACCAAGGTGTTTGCGTCGGCCAAGCAGTCACAGCGATGATGGAGATGGCGAAACCGAAGACGAAGACTATGCCGTACCACCATTCTGGCACCTCGGGATATCGTCGCATCATTCGTGAGTGACCGTCGGTGAAGCCAGTGTAGATTGAGCGGCGCTTGATCGTGTTGACCACCATCCCGACAAAAGCCTTTTTAAGGGGACGCCAGTACTTGATGGTGACGTAGACGAGCGAGAAGGTGTAGTACACGAAGTTGCCACCGGTGACGAAAAGATTCGCGATGGCGTAATAAGGGGGGCCGTAAGCCTTGTACTTGTCGACGTCCAGTTGGTTGTCGTCGTTGAGCACCATGGTGATGTTGTACGGGTGCACTGTGTTGTCGAAGGCCTCGTTCGAGTTGATCGGCATGTACGCGGACCAAAAGGCGTTGGTGTAATACATGATGAGGATGATGATGCCACTGATAAGGCGAGCGACATACTGTTGGAGCTGACTGGTGACTATGAACTTTCTCTTGCCGCGATCGACACGGAAGACTCACGCAAAGAAAGGCGAGTTCATCGTAGCAGAACCCGAAGCGTTTGGGTCCCAACTCGAGAATGGGTTGAAACCCATGCCGCCGTAAGAGCCGGTGATGACAGCGAGGTTCACATTGTTGGGGGAGATCCAGGTCATCCAGTTGAACAAACGGAGGGCTTGGAAGAACTGGTTGGGGAGCCAGTAGTAGACGAGGAAGACGGCCGAGGCGATCAGGAAACACCTGTAACGGGAGATCTTCCAGCCGTTGATGGTCTCACGCTTGTTGTCGGAATTGATGAGGGTTCGGTTCAATGCAAGAGTGGGAAGCGTCGAAGGCCAGACCGCCTCGGTGGGATAGACTGTGAGACGACGGAGAATGCCAGCCATGCCGATACCATACACCTGATTTGCGAGGGCGAGGACGATAGCGAAGCCAAAGCCGGCCCATTGCTGGTCGAAGAAGATTGGAAGGCGCATGACCAATAGACCGGTAAAGTTTCCGATAGACGTTGCGCCCGAGAAGAATATGGTGGCGAAGAGCTGTTCCTTCGACGACCATGGGCCTGGGTTGAGGGTGTACCGCGTGCCTCGATAGTCGAAGCTCCAGGCAGGGAGGATGAAGGCCATGGCGCGGCCCATGGGGACGAGGAGCAGTTGGACGACTGACCCCGGGATAGAGATGCCGGGCTGACGGGGATTGAAAACTGCGAGGATCAACGGTGAAGCCGAGAACGGGAGAGCGGACTCACAAGTGTTGACGGCAGTGACGACGCAAACCCAGAAGACGCCGAGCGCGTAGGCTCGGAAAGTCTCACAGGGCTCCTCGGGATCGTCATACGGGAGTACTACGGCTCTCACTTCGGCGTATGGCGACCAGTTCTGGATGATACCTGCCGTCTTGGCCGTCTCGTACGCCCATTCACCATGTTCCATTCCGCACGCCTGATTACCCTCGACTAGCTCCTTGCAGCGTTGCATGAAGCCCGAGTCGAAGGTGTAGTCCTGATGATGGCTTTCAATGATGGACTTGAGGAATTCGACGGACAGATCCTCGTTCATCGTCAAGACGGAGGAAGCGACGCGGTCCGGGTCCGAGCCTGCCGGCAGCGTTTCTCCCCCATGTTGGCCGGTGTACTCTTCCGTGAAGCGTACAAGCCAGTCGTTTGAAGGGATCCAATGGTCAGACGACGCATCGACGACCTGTTTCTCGTCGATGTCGGCGGACTTGTCGAGCTCCTCAAGCGAGTACTGAATCCTATCAAGTGTGTCAACCTCTGTGAGGAATGAGATGGACATGATGGACGAGTGGGACGGGAGGGGACGGGTAGAGAAACGTGAACAGGATTGCAAGTAACGATGGTCTTAGTTGTAAACTCCCAAATTCGATGGGGAGGAAGTCGGAATCACAGGAGAAGAGCACCACTCTGGGTCGCGGCTCCACCGACGAGGCACATAGTAATGGACAAAACGCCGACCTGGTTCCCCTTGGCGCCCCGCTTCGGACAAATCCTCTCCCCCCTGGCGACATGTGGACGAGGAGTGACACATGCCGCCAGGGAGTGGGGTAATGGTGTGGTTTAGGCTCGGCAAATCCGGCCCGCACAAGGTTCTTGCCGGCCCAGCACGCAATCGACACCACTTCGCCCCTTCTTCCGTTTCTAGACAAAAGATTCAATGCTATTTCCCGGGGAAACGGCGTACCTTGCGGCATCCCGAGGTCTACTGGTCCCCGATCGTCCGTCCCTTTGCCCCATAAGGAATCCTGACGGTAGAGCAAAAACTGGGGGCGCTAGTTCGGATTCGGCTATCTGGCAACCCCGAGACTGAGACGGCAAGACGCTAGTGAATGGGTGTTCAAGGTGAAGAGGGCAGGTAGATGGATCGATTGAACGATACAAGGCTCAACTTGCTGCTCGAAGTTTCAGCCGACAGCCTGGGAGATCCAGGAGCGCGTACGCTTCACCTCAGCCAGAAACAATATCTCAAATACAGAACAGCATTCATATCACAATCTTATGATCGGGAGGATCTCCTCATGAGGCTAACCTCTCGGATTTGGCGTACTACGTCGCAAAGAACATCGAGGTCGAAGACGCTCGAAGTCGAAGTCGAAGCCGAAGTGGATTTCGAGATCGAAGCTTGAATGAGAACCAAGCGAGTTGCCTTGAGATCATCCAAGGTGACCTCAAGGGAGAGGATAGCCTTGTTGAGCGCAGCAAGCGCATCTGAAGGCTTGGTCTTGATGGAGGGAGCGACCGAAGCGAACGAGGGAGCAACCGAGGCGACCGAACCTTCTTTCTCGATCGACATCGAATCGCTTGAGGTATCCTCGGTGAAGTCGAAGCGAGCATCCAGGGTCTGGTCGTCAAAGTTGTCTCGGTTGAGCGCGCGATCGATCGAGCATTTCTGCTGGGAAAGAGTGCACTGGTAACACTTGTTGAGCTTGCGAGCGTCCGCGGTTAGGAAGGATGATGCAGTCTCGAGCAAGCGTGATGCAGGTGGTGCATCCAGGGCGAGCGGTGTGACCGTTGTCTCGAACTTAGTGAGCTCGATCGATCTGGGCTTGAGCGATGTCGGTTGGCATAGTGTGGGATGGGATCGACCGAGAATGAGGTGAGAGTTTGACCGAATAAGATAATGAGGTTGAAGGAATGAAACTGGCCGTCGACTTGACCGAGCGATCTGGGATTGCAGAGAGGCCAAGCATGGTGAGGAATCGAGCGAAAGACTACGTCCCGCTCGACCAGCTAGCTCCCTCAAGTAGTGATACCGGATGTCAATCTGCTTCGCTCGAGTATGTCCAACTGGGGTCTTGGCGATCGAGATTGAAGCCTGATTGTCGCCATATAGGGTGATTGGCTGGCTAGGGGCAAAGTGTAGCTCGCTCATGATTGAGCGCAACCACATCAGCTCGCGAGCACCTTGAGCTGGGGCGACATATTCTGCATCGCCTGTGGCAAGCGTTACCGATGGTTGCTTCTTGGACTCCCAGCTGATGGCTCCTCCCCAGAGTCTGAAGACATACCCACTGGTGACTCGTCGTCGATCGGGATCGCTTGTGGCAAAATCAGCATCGCTGTACCCATCGAGCTGTGAGCCTCCTCTTGAGTCAGTGATCCCAAGCTCGCTCGTGTGCTTGAGCTACTCGAACACTGACAAGGTTCCCCGCCAGTGTGTCTCAGATGGGTCGCTCGCAAATCGTCCAAGCAGACCAACAGGGTATGCGCAATCCGGTCGAGTGCCAAGCATGGCATACATGAGCGAGCCAACAGCTGTCAGATATCGAGCTCGGTCCGTCTTCTCCTCCCATTCCCTTCTCAGAGACATGATCACCTTCGAACGCAGTGGTGATTTGGCTGGCTTGCAGTCAAGGATTCCAGAGGTTCGAGGACTGTGTCGAGACGAGAAAGTTTTGAGTTGTGAGGACACCCTTCAACGCATCATGGTTCGATCTTCGATACTGACATCGAGCAGACTGAATTGACACTACCCTCACCGACTCCAGTGCTCTACTGATGTCGCCACTGACTCGGACAGGATTACCGGCCGTTCCTCCCGTGTCCACGAAGTGATGATTGGTTTCAACATCCTTCCCACATGTCCTACTTGGACTTTCTTCACATGGATTAGCCCATTCCTGAGCGCACGGGATGCAGTGTTTCTTTCTCCGCCATGGCCGAGATCACTGATGACCCTCCGACTTGATACTAGATGGATACGCCTTACTTCCTACCGGGTCATGCTTGGCCATTCGTACGGTTCTCCCCCGTGACGAGATGCGGAAGAGACAATCTCCCGTTCAAAACAGAGTGTAAAGAACTATGTGACTCGATTTACTCACATACGTCGCAGCACTCTCTTTCGAGATAAGGTGGTGAGCTTTGCCATGTCCTCTTTATTGCATCTGCATGTTCTCCATCAACTCAGGATACCGTTCTCCTGCTCCGGATACCTGTCCCCTTCCGTGAATTCGACTTGACCAGCCGCGAGGTTCTCATTCACCCTCTCAACTTTCGACGAGCCGGGGATAGGAATGTTCTGCCTATCAATCCCGGTCTCGATGCGAGTACTCACAAGAGGATTGACAGCTAGTAGCCAAGCGAGCGCGAGGTTCCCAGGGGAAATACCCTTCCTCCCCGCGATCGCCTCACCGCTTCTACGAGCCTCATATTCTGCTCGAATGCCTCTTTCCGGAATCTCGGAGACAGGGCGTTAAACCCTCAACCTCCCTCGGATCCTTGTACTTCCTGACGAGAAAGCCGCGGCCGAGAGGAGAATACGCGGGGATGGGGGATACGATGGGATAAAGACCAGGAGATGACGGAGCGAATATCGGAAGAGGAGGACCAAAGTGAGACCTCTGTCTCTATCACCGCGATATCCACGATCTGACCTTCGATGAGCGGGTATGCGAAGTCCAGGAGCTTACTTTGCTGGCCCTCTCAAGGCTCTCGACGTTCAAATCGCAAACCCCGATCTCCCTGAACCATCCTTCCTCCCTTAGCGTCTTGAGTCGGATGAATACCTCGTCGAAATCTTGCCCCGGCGGGAAACGGGCAAGGTTGTCAATTTCCACTTGCTTGCTTGGAACCAAGGATATCGCGGACGGGCTTGGAGCTCGGACCGATATTCGTCCAGCCTATTTGATCAGCCGCTTTGACGGGAAGAGAAAGGACGAGACCGGGCGTACGAGGTGAATGGGATGTTGCTGGTAGTATGGTATCCGCCTTTGACAATCAAGACTACCTTCTCTCTGTACTCCGGACACTAGCCCTGTTAGTCGCGTGGCCAATGACTTGAGAGATCTGAGCAGGACAACACTTCGCGCCATCTTGGTCTCTCTGACGTGTTGCCATACATTGTATCCGTCGACCAGGCAAGTGCGCCGCCATCTGCAGCTGCCCTACTTTCTCAACCCGAGTGGCACGTTGATCAATCGAAAGAAGGACTGACTTCATCGCTGCGAGCGATTGCTCCTCGGGAGGAGTCTCAGTCGTGTAGGTCCACGTGAGCTGCATCAGACCATAACTCGTTAAAAGTAAGACACAGCATGGAGGAGTGAATATCCGAACCAATACTGGTATACGACCGGGCTTTGGCCAATGCACAACAACAAAGCGCTAGCAGCAAAGATGAACGGTGTCAAGCCCTGTATCACGGTGCTACGTCGACCAGCAAATAGGCCCGACGCTCAGCTGCTAGAATCGGCGACGGTCGTCTGAGCTTCGGCAAAGTTGGACTACCGAGGTCGAACTTGGCTGGAATAACTCGAGGACACGCGTGGGTGTAGCCGAGTTAAGTGCCGGTCGAGTAGCGTGGGCTAGAGATGCAGAGGCTATGAGTAGGCTAGGTAACGACAGTGACTTTTAGTGACTTTTACAATCTCGAATCGCTGGTTCTTCCCGACTCTCAAGTCCATCCCTTTTATACACCGTCTTCCAGGCCTATCTTCGGTGATGGCGGCGATGTTCGGGTGTTCGGCGATGTTATGGCGGTGTTATGGCGGTGTTCGGCGAGATTATGGCGGGACCTGGATGTTCGGCGAGATTATGGCGGGACCTGGATGTTCGCCCTGAAGGACGAGCTCTACCGCATCCGTGGGAGGGGCCCTCCGCCGGATGACCCTCCGAGCTTCAATTCACGATCGTGACACCCTGACCCCTAACCGCCTAACCCCTATTGTTCTCCCCTATCTGCACGTAAATATACAGAGAAAACCCGATGAAAGCCATGGTGAACAAAAACATGATATGGAAAAGGACACGCAACTACTTAACTGCAACCCTACCAATATTCTTGCAGTAAACACTGACACAAACCTCATGACAAACTGCAAATAACGGTTAAACTGCCAAGATCTACTATCTCAGAGCTTCAAGGATGGTGAATCAGACTTGTACATCAGTATTGTTCCACCTTTCCCCTAGAAGAGACTATTGTTAAATTGAGTATATGGTGAGTCAAACCTCGACAAAGAAGAAATTGCGCAATGTCACGGTGAAAACCATGAGATATTTGGAGTCCTATTGTGAAGAAGGGGCAATGTAGTAACGTTAAAACATCCTGCCTTGAGAGCATGTGAGGCGTGCAAAATAGCATTCTACGGCAATATTTCGCCACAGTGATAACGGTATGTTCCATCTCAATCCCGCAGATATTTCCGGCGCGGTCCATGAAATGTTATCCCCACCATGTTAGTAATGATTTGTCTCCTTGTCGTATCCCGTTCATACCTTGCGTCGACATGGCCGAAAACTCAACAACAACATATACTACGGCTTTAGGGGTGTGGCGGCGCTCGGGCGCTGTTCATATCTCTTCCCTGCACGATACCAAGATTGCTTCTTTTCCCCTGGATTTCCTCCGCTCTTGCGGAGATCACACCTGGGAGTACATCCTCTTTGTCGTTAGCCTTCTGATTGTGATCGATGCCGACCATCCGGGACAACTTCATGACGACCAAGATGATCTCATTGATCTGCGGGATCTGCCCACACCAGGAAATTATCGCTATATCGAACGAGGTCCGTCTCTGGTCACCTCGTCTTGGCGTTACTCATCTGATCCTCGCAGGAAAGGCAAGCGATGTCCAGCTCGCGCGAGGTCCCGAATATTTCAACCACGATATAGCTCCTTCTGGTATCGAAGAGACGACGAGATCTGCTTCTTCACAAGCGACTCGCAGCCGCCCCGATCAGGTAAACCCAGGCGGTCTCGTGAATGTGTTCACGCTGACTGTGTATAGAATTTTTTCAGGGAACAACTCCTCATGCGGGACGGGGACTCGATCCTCATTCAGGGCTATGGACCAGATGCAGTAGAAGCTGCACATATCGTACCTCAAAGTCGTCCCGATGTGAGATTATCTCTTGAAGTTTCACTCGACTGACGAGATCATAGGTTTATCAGCAGCAGCTCGGCGATTCTGAAGGAATTTTCGATGTCTCTGCTGGAATTCTTCTCGATAGAATACACCACAAAACCTTCGATTCCTTAAAATGGTCACTGTATGCCAAGGTTTGCGGAAGCTCCTATGATGTGTCCCCTTCAAGTACTGAAGCTCGTGCAGGGGGAAAAATACTTCGTCCATTACTTTCACCCAACAAACGTCAGAGATCGCGACTCGAATGGGTTGGCGCTTCTTCCCGAACACTTCAGGAAATTCGAGAGACCCGATCCCATTCTAGTGGCATGGCATTATACTCAAGCTGTTAGGATGCGAATCAGAGGGTACTCGGTAGGCATGATGCCCCTTCGTAGGCTCGGCAGTAGGAAACGTCCTCGCCCTGAAGAGGTTAGTTGATGTTTCCACACTGTCCACGATATGCCTTCATTCGCCCCATTGCCTAGCATTTGACATGCCACGTTTGTTGATCGACTCCATGTCACGATCCTTCTCTAACTTGTGCTCTTTCGAAACAAAGACGCCTTATGTTCCCTCATGTTGCGATCGCATCGACATACCTAAACCCAGATGCCTTTGCGATAGATTGACAATCGCTTAGCTTACCTCAATAAACCTCCGTAATCAAAACCTGCAACGAACGTAACAGGATGACGAACACTGCGTGCGGAAGCAGAACTGACATCTATCATCCGATGATATGGTCGTCTGCACAGTAATGCAAGGAAATGCGGTGGGACTCATTGATGTCAACGCTTCAACCCAGAGTCCGGTCTGTTCACCAAGCTCGAAGGGACCAAAAAGCTCGAATGCCTGAGATTAGCAATACGCCCGAGAAAAGCGCGATTGAAATGGTGGAAGAAGGGCTGTTTCCGTTGTGGTCGCATTTAGAGGGCTGCGTCCAGAGTTAAGAATGGGTTTTAACTGAGACGGTGGCTGAAGCCCGACCCCTTCACTGCACCTTCAATCCAAATGTATCGATAGATCGCATTGACATGCTCGGCCGTCATCGGGCCAACAAGCAAAGTAGCTTCCAAGTAAATAGGGAATACACCTCGCCCCCTCTGACCCTGTTCATTTGCTCTCTCATCTACAATATGGAAAAGCCTTTTGCGCTTGGCTCCCCTCTACATCCAAAGGCCTACCTTACTTCTCCCGTGTCGGTATAGACGACTCGTATCGACATAAGATTTCCAGTGTGAGCTAGGACTTGCCTCGCCTCTTTGCAGCGCGTGAGTGATCCTACGGGGATTGATGCAGCGGGTTTGAGTGGTTGTGCCACTACTGTTCGTTTCGTTGCACCTAGAGCTGATTCCCCCTTCCTTTTCTGCGTCCGCTTTTCGGGCATCCTTGAGAGACAGTAAAACTCAACGCAAAACACCAATAGACATTCCTTGAGTCAGCGCAACTCACAGGCGAACAGCACAACTGTATGCTCTTGGTGTGCTCCCACTCGCTCTTCGGAACTCTTAGCGTAACCCCTGATTCCTTACAAGGTTTCCCTGATTATAGCAAGTGATCATTGGCTTGAGAGCAAAACGGCGATATGGGCGCTCCCGAGATTTCGGGTTTCGCTTCTAGGTTATGGGCGACGCTTTTTGTTTTTCGAAAAGCCCACTTTTGGCTCAAAGCGGTGATACAATTAGAAGAAGTGAGAGCACAATGGCGGCTAGATGTGGAGCCACCGAAGGAGAGGATATGCCAGTTTACCAGATTCGGTCAGAGTGTCCGTACCTTGACCGCCGCTGCGTAGCGACACCATGTCTCCTGCAGTATAACGGGCTGAAGCAGAAGTAGCACAATGATAAAGGCAATTAGTCTGCCAGCTGGCTGGACATGGAATTCGTCCTCATCACTGGCGCAGTTGAAAGAAAGACGGCCCAAATCATGCATTGGGAAACGCAAGAAACAAAAGACGAGTGACTTTTCTTCTTGAGAACCGTAATTCAACCAGTCGAGAGCGGGAGGATGAAGATGAGGATGTGTCACAGGCCAGTTGCTTTTCGATTGCATGTCGAGAGGTATGTCCTTCAGGACCTGTAGGCTACTGGTGGGCTGCTCGATCTTGCAAGGGGACAATGTGTTGGTGGCATTTCGAATATCAGTGGACACGGATTACCTGACTGAGGTTGCGCGCAGAGGGGACAGAAGATTGGATACGCTGGTGGCTATCTTCAGAGGAGGAACGGCCAGCAGACCGATCACAATCTCATACTCGCTGCCATGATGCCCCTACAGCACAAAATCGGTGAACATGAGGACAACACCGACACATGGAAGAAAACGATCCGTCGACTCCGCGGCCAGATGGACGAAGACTCCATCCGTGAGTTGGAGATCCTCGAGGAGGAGTTCGGGGAGCGGAGCACAGCATCACAATCGACAAAACAAAACGTGACACTCTCAGCATGCCCTCCGAATATCCACGCTTTGCCACCATGCTCTCGCTATCCCAAATCTTGTGCATCAGAAGAGACCGTTGGCTGTCGAGCTTTGCAATGAGTCAGATACTCTTGGTCCTCAGCGTGGAGAAGAGTTTAGAAGGCCAAGCCTTGAACGTGCCTTTGTCGTGCTGTGGCGCCCTGTGTACAGCCTTGGCTTTTCAAGACGATAATGTGAGTTCAGCTTTGTGGAATCGCGAGCATGCTTAAACCTCATACTTCGATATGCTCGCCCTTAGTTATCATAACTCGGAATAACCGAAGAGTGGTATTCAATACCTCAGCAATCTGTGGTTTGTTTCAAGGAAGTAGCGTCGGTGCTGTTACTCCCGAATACCTCGAATCTTGATTATGCCATCCGAGCTTGTGGTCTGCTGACAGAGCAGACATACCATTGTTGGAGAGGGAGAAGCATCATCGTGCACATCATCTCCGCCATAAATTCGCTTCGACCTCCCCAGCTCTGCTTTGTTACGCCGGGGGAGTTGTATGCGGAGACGTAGTTTGCTCAGAGTGGAAGTGTGGATGCTACCAGGTACCCGCACGGATGGAGCAGGAGACACGTAGGCAATCGAGTTGCATAAGACTAAGGCGTTGTTAGTCGAGTTCATGCATCGCTTTATCACCCACTTGTAACAGATTCAAAGTCGGAGGCTCTACCTAACTGAGTATACTGAGAAAAGCGGTCATTAGTCAACATGTCATCCAACAGAGTCAACCTGAACGACGTACCCAAGCTATCCCATGACCCATCATCCTACGCCTCTTGGAGAACAGCGATCGAGGTGTCCCTGCAGCTAGCAGACTGCTGGAACGTGGTACTCGGTGTCGATCAAGAGCCAGGGAGGAGTGCGTACACGGACTTGCAGGAGAGACAGTCTTCCAGCAGATTAGAAACATTCGAGCAGGATCTAGCCAGCCAAGCGCCCAGGAGACGGGGACGGAGTTGCCGCTGTCGATAGATGGACGCAAGGACTGGGAGAGGTGGCAGGCAAGAGAGGGAAGGGCGCAGGGAATGCTGAAGGGAACGGTGTCGATGGCGATCAAGCTCGATATCGAGGACCTGTTTGATGCCACTCGATGTGGGATTACTGCGAACACCTGCACGCTATCAATATCAAGGAGAATCAACGAGATGTGCAGAGAAAGCTGTATTCATCCGACTTACGAGATGAGGCAACAAGCGAGGAGATGGCCGCCCATGTGGAGGACTTCTCCCAGACCGTCATGCAAGCTCGTCTGGCCGGCATCAAGCTATCGAGCTTGGAGAGGGCGTCCCTGTTCATGGAGTCAATACCCTGGACAGTCATGCTCGGCCTGGTACGACCTCGGGTAATGTTGGCGACCGGTCATATGATGGCGAGGACGCCCCTGGAGATTGAGCATCAGCGATTGGGTCCTATTGGCGTGGACAGACTACTCGAGCTAGCCAGAGCAGGTCGGTTGAAGGAAAGGTACAAGACTTACAGGAACGTTCCCTTCGAAGCCGGAGACTGCGAAGCCTGTCTGTCTGCCAAGATCACTCGATACCCAAAAGAAGGTGATGCCCCTAAGCTAGCAGGCGGCAGCGAGGGCGTAGGGTTTGAAGTCGACATTACAGGACCATTCAGCGTCTCTACCGATGGGTATCAGCATCTATTCGGGTGCGAGGGGTGAGATCGAACGGCGGTGGAGAGTTTGGTAGCGGCAGAGCCAGAGAGTACTACTCGGAGACCGGCATTCAGCACCACACAACGACACGTTATACACCCGAGCTCAACGGAGCATGCCAGCGAATGATAAGTTACACACCTTTGGGATGGAAACATGACGTGTTCTTCCATCTCCTGATACGCCGAGTTTGTTCTGCTCTTTCCTCCCTCCCTCTCTCTTTATATCCGGGGAGTCACCCAGCATGAGCGAAAACGAGATCTCGAAGCTGATTGCTTCTCACCGACCTCCAAAGTTACGACAGAGCTCGACGCCGTCCGTTCAATCGTTCAAGGCCACGACGAGCGAGAGTCAGAAGCGATTGTTGATGGAAGCCGGCCACTCTGGCCTCATCTTCACCCATCAATCCGACCTGCTCGATCGCCTCTCACACGGTTTGGAAGAGGCCTGTCTTGACTCGAGCGTGCCTGAGGATGTCTTGGCTCATTGGAATCACCTCATGATCGATCATCGACGTTACCACGAGAACGCCACGGTCCATAACGAGATCTATCTCCTACACCCCGTCTACGACCATCAACTCTTCCACATCGTCCATTTCCTCGTCACCTACAACCCCGATCGATTTTTCAAACCAGACAGGAGACCTGCCGCTCTGGACACGTTGACGTGGAGACGATATCGTCATGCCAGTGCCGGCGTCAACACCGGTATCGCCGACGCCATGTTGGTCGACGAGTTCCGTCGACTGTTTGCCATCATGGAGATCAAGTTCCCATCTTCACCCGGATCAGAGGATGGTGACGATCTGGCCAATGCCTTGTCTGTGATCCAGAAGGCGAGGTCTCCCGGTGGCTTGCATCTCAAGTCGTCTCCCTCGGACCAGGACTGGTTCTCGATCTCTCCCGACGTACCCCCGATCATGGGCCAACATCTCCTCCAGGTAAGTGCACCACACCCCCCTCCCGGCCCCGTGCCACCGTGTCACATGGATCCCCCCCTCCTGACTGCTTCTTACAGCTGGTCGACGAGATGAACCAAGCGAATGTCGGTTGGGGGGTCTGGACCTGTTACACCACCTACCTCCTCGTCAGACGGACCGGTTCCGCCTCATTCACCATCTCCGACATTGTCTTGAGAGACCGTGACAGTGACGGTATCCGTCCATATGTCCGATCATCCGTCGCAAAGGTCTCCCCGCTCCAACTCCTCCTCGGACTCGTCTTCCTCCCAACTCATGCGAATCGGGAAGATGCCGACCTCGGCTGGTGGGTGAAGACGGGCGATGTGGTGGTCGGCGCGTCATATCAGAAGAAGAGGAGGCGAAGACATGGGGACCTTGATCCGCACGATGGTGGGGGCGACTCCGACGGCGACGAGCCGATGGGAGGTCAGGGCGGTGCTGCGGCAGGTGCAGGTGAGAGACAAGTCAGAGTGGCCGAAGCGGCTGGGGGAGACGACTTCGGAGGGGATCAAGAAGGGGATTCTTCCAATGATTCGATCGAGAGGATCAAGACTCCCCAGGATTCCTTCTTCCCCAACGTTCGTCCCCCCCCCCCCTCCTCACCCCTCAAACTCGTCATGTAGTTTGCTGATCTTCACCACAAATAGGGTGTACAATGCTCCAACTCGGCTTTGGGGGAAACAAAGACCAATGGGACCCTCACCGTCAAATCATCCCCAACTCTGGTCGGCAATCACAACGTCCCACACATGATCCGTCGACTCGCAATCACATGCGCCAATGCGTCGTTGACGCCGATCGACGGCATGTCTCGCCAATCTGCTACACTCGAACTCCAGGACTACCTCTCCTCCGGACGACTGGCCTCGGCGTTCCTGTGCCAGACATCCTCCAGTTCAGACCTCCTCGTCGCAAAGATCATTGACCTCGGCATTTGCCCCGTCCAACACCAATACCCAGACGAGATGGATCCATCGTCATTGTCCTATCACGAAGCCATCCTTGCTGCCCGTCATGAGATCGAGGTCTATGCGCATCTCGTCGACCTCCAAGGAAGCGTCGTCCCTCGTTTCATCGGCGCGTACCAGGGCACGAGGTTGTCCTGGGGCTTCACCGGCGAGATGATCGTGCTTGTGATGCAATATGTCGGACCACCGCTCCAGCTTTCAACGTTGACAGACGAGGGAAGGTGAGTGCTGGAGCCCCCCCCCACCCCAACTCGTGTGACGAATCCGATTCCTGGCTCCATCGAGTCGAGTGTCGGGCTGATTTGATCTTCAGGGAAGGTGTCATTGCGACGTATCGAGCTCTCCACAAGACCGGCATCGTCCACGGAGACATCCACCCTCGGCACATTCGAGTCGGTCGGGACGGGCATCCAAGTCTGATCGATTTCGAGCTCGCCCGGACGGTCCGGGAGGAATCGCCGGACGTGGAGGCGGAGACGGGAGAGGTCATCAGGCTCCTCGAGAGGGAGAGGGAGAGGGGAACGACCGAGTTGGAGCCGGAACGCTGACGCTGAGGTCGGTCTTACCCAGACCATGATGGGATTGGCTTTAAACGCCTTTCCTGGGATGCATCGGAAAGCTTCACGATCCGCTATCCACATATGTCACGACGTGGGTTGGAGTAGCGCGGCTCTGTCTGAAACATTTGACATTCTTTACATCATATCCATGACATCTGTCGCTTCCAGTCCTTCCCACCGAGCCATATTCCCCCACCCATCCGCACCATCCCGCATTAAATGACATGCTTTTGACCTTTAGCACATACGCTGCACAGCCCTTGCGTCGGTCCGGTAGCCGTCTTCCTCCCATGACAAGCGATGAGAAATGCGTGTCAGGCTCCGGGTAGAGGCCGGACTTGGCCAAGCTGAATTGAGCGGTCGGAGTCGATCCCACGAGACAGAAATGGCTGATGGGGATGCTTAGGGACACATGGACCAAACCGACCTTCTGAGGATCCCCGCCATCTCGCTCGCTGAAGATGGGGTCGACAAGCTCCCACTCTTTGCATAGCCTATGGGTACCCGCTAGAGAACGCACATTAGTCTAGAGATACAGCATGAAAGACGTACCCTCCAACTCCGGGGGTTAGGGGGTTGAGTTCGTTGCATTCTGGTCATCAGGGTAGTTCTGGGGGTCTAAGGAAGTTGTGGTATCCGAGGGAGGAAGAGGAGAGCGATATGGAGAGACGGGAGTTGTTCTCAAGGGCTAGAAAAAAGTATAGAGAAAAAATTGGGGAGAGCGCAAGGACACTCAGACGTCGCCACTCAGCTCCTCCAGGGCGTTGCCCATGTCTCCTGGCCTTCCTGCTCGAAGCCTTGACGAAGGCGATACTCACCAACGTCTTGATCCTCTGGAAAGTGTCGCTTCCATGTCTCCAGCTCTTTCCAAAGTAGACGGATCCTGAGAGATGGCGGGATGACGGGACGGGTCTGGAATGACGCGTCTCAAAGGCCATTCCATCTGGGCAAGGGCCATTCCATCGGCCGGGAAAAGGAAAAGAACCGTAATTCCGGCTTCGGAGGGGAAGGACGGTATTCCAGGAAGGGGACGGTTCGGGGGCCAGCCCAGTGCCGGTGGGGGGCTGGAATGCCTCAGGATGGCCTGCCGGGAAGAGCGGGAAGCATTTCGAGGGCAGTCAAGAGGGGGGAGTGTGGTGAGGGAACCGTCATACGGGGCCGTGGCGGCGGGCGGGAGGCCAGGGTATGGTCCCGGCCATCGGAGCCGAGTGTGGGTGCGGAGTTTATCAGGTCTGTTGCTCCGTACGCCTGTGTCAGCCAAGGCAAGACTGTCACATCAGGCGGTCCAACAAAGCAGTTGCTGAAGATTGTTACAAGTGGGTGGAAAAGCGATGCATGAACTCGACTATTCTAGCCGCAGTCTTATGCAACTGTAAAACGCGTCATCCGCTCTGCTCCATCCCGCGCGGGTACCTGATAGCATCCGCGCTGCTACCCTGAGAGCAGCCTACGACTCTCCCGGCGTAACAAAGATCGGCCTTTTCGGGCAAAACACACGATAATCCCCTGTGAGTCGGCTCGACGAGCCGGATTCTCTTCATTACCTTTCTGCTGCTGTGTATACATTTCGCTCAAGATGAGCCGTCTACCGCCATTCAAGACGCTCACTTACGATGCCATGAACCACCTACAACTCCAAGTGTACATCCCAGACAACTTATCGAATACCGGGGATGTTGCTGCCCGTGCACCCGCAGTGGTCTTTTTCCACGGCGGTGGTCTCATCACAGGCGGGATGGGCGATCTGATACACTATCTCCCGAGTATGTACCCCACACCAGAGTACAGGACAAGCCTTGAGACCGGTTGATGGCGATATTGATAGACGACTTGTGATTCTC
>JAABUY010000527.1_pt1 | contig 65310 bp, 69 predicted proteins | sample 5560271 | NCBI WGS metagenome assembly JAABUY01 (sample SAMN10711886, study PRJNA513374) | rock metagenome | isolation source: Antarctica rocks | place: Antarctica: Victoria Land, University Valley | reverse complement strand
TTTGATATTCCAGTGAGTAGGTAATTGAAGTTCTTTTTCTTATAGGATGATTTTCAGTCATGCAGGTTATTCTGAGTGCATATAGTCTGCATGTTTTCTGAAATCTCACTATAGAGAGACAAATAGCAGCTTCAATTTCCATTGCTGCTGAGCAGCACATTTCTTCAGCATATGAATCAACATGCATCTTCATTCTCTCAGATTACATAAACAGTCTGATTGTGACTTAAGTCTGCTCTTCTCACTGTCATTATGTATTACATCTCACAGCTATTAACTGCTTCACATTATTCTCATCAGTCTCTCAGTAAAGATCAATCATGCCTTGCAGACATTGTTTAAACTGCACATTTAATCAGTATCTGCAGTCAAATGTTTCTCATTCATTAATCAAAGTACTGCTTAATTTTCTCACTTCATTACAATTTATGTTCTTTCTTCATTTCATCTGTACACCTCCTTCTTCACCTGTTGACAAGTCTCAGTCAATAGCAGATGCAGACTCTGCATAAAATAAGTGTAATGAAGTCTTAAATAAAATCATTCAGTTTAATCTGATCTTTAACTGATTCTTACAAACATTGATGCAGCACACTTTAAGCTCTTTATCTGTCTCTACTATCTTTCTTCTTTAACAAGTGTATTCAGTTTGATTAACAAGCATATTTAGATCACTTAATGAATTTATAATGATGATCTGATTCACTTAGACAGTCAGTGAAAACTCTGCATTTATCTCAGAGATACTCTTAACATTGCATAGATTTTGCATTCATTACATATAGATGTTAACTTCAGTCTGTATTGCACACAGTATGCAATGATTAAATGATTTTCATACTTAGTTTAATTGCAGTTCTCTGTTCTGTTGAGATTACATACAAGATGCATCAGCAACATCTACACAACATCATCATGACATCTTGCTTTACAACAATCACAGCTTAATCAATGACTCTATTAGCTCTAAAAGGCAAGCCTTTCAGGTTCTTAATCTGCACTGTGTAAAGAAAGAGTCTTTGCAGGCCTGCTGTGATAAGTATCAAGCATGATTGTTATGATTATGTTGAATTTTAACTAAGACATAGTTATAGTGACAACTATAATGTTGAGATTTGCAGATTTGAGAGTGTTGTTGATGTTATTTCTTATAGAGATAGAGTTTAGTGTCTTGACAACAGTTATTGATGTAATAATAAGATGTCTATCTCTATAAGATAAGATGTTTTGTGATGTAGTAATGATTTTTAATTTAAAGTTTTGAATAGTTATTTATATAAAGGCTTTTAAGCTTTTCTCAAGTGCAGCAGCATAGAATTTTAATTGTTAATGTTGTAATGTAGCTTTTTAGCTGTTTTTAAGTGTATAATAGCTATTTTATAGCTATTTGTCATAGTTATCAGTTGAAATTCAGACTAAAAGATGAATTTCTTTGCTGTTTGCACTGTTTAACAGAGAATTTAGTTTAGTTTGATGTTTACTTCTTTTTTTAAATTAATTAAGTTGTTATTGAACTGTTTATTATTCTTTGTTGAAGATTTTCTCTTCAGTAACTAAAGAATTAAGATCTTCTGACTTTTAAATTTCATCTATAGCATTAATGTTAATAGCTAGTTTTGACTAATTTGCTACTTTAGTTTGCTGAAAAACTCATTTTAAAAGATTTTTAGCTTGTTAAAGTAGCTAATTACTGTTTTGTTGAGTGAATGATGATGTGATTTTGTTGTTTAGCAGATTGATGTAAATGTTAGAAATGAAGTTTGTTGAAAAGATAGAGTTATTTATAGCTTTTCATTTTTTTAGAGATTTTATGACCTGACAAACTGATTATGTAAGTGCATCAGGTGAACTTGTGAAGTAAAAGTTATGAATTTAACTTTTTAATATAGTAAATATTATAAGTATCATGAGTTTCATAAATTTTATAAAGTGATCTGAATTCAAATTCATGAATAAGACCTTTTCTAGTAGTAATAACTCAGCTTTTCACAAACTAAATATTTCTAAAACTCTAAATTAAATATCTATTGATCTCTTTCTGCTTTAAAGTAAGAAAATTCTGATTTTTTATTTTAAATCTTGCTTAATATCTTAATTCACTCAAAGTAAATAGACTTTAGAATAAACCTTTATCAGCAATTAGATAAGATGACACAGCTAATGCTTTATACTTAAAACTAAATTTAAATGATGCATTTAGCTCTGAATATATACTCTTTACAGTTTATATACTTTATTTTAATGTCAATTTTTATTGAGAAAATCTTTCTGCACAAAGAAATCACAAATTCAGCTTAAATCAGTAAATCTGATCTAAAAGATCTTAAAGTAGTCTAAAAGATTTGAAAAGTAGTCTGAAAGATTGAAAAAGTAGTGTTTTAAGAGTAAAATATAGTGATGTAAGTGTGATTTTGATGTTTTATGAATGTTTTAATGTAATATAATGTTTTTTAATGTTGTTGCTGTGTGACTTTGTTAAGCAAGAGATCAGAAAAATTAAAATTTTTAATATGATGTGATGTTTTTGCTTATAACTTTCTGGAAAAATGAGATATGAAAACAATTTTGATGTATGAAATACAGAAGAGTGTAATGCAAAAAATTTGCTGTTTTTAATTTCTTAATATCTTTGTTAATTGTTGATGTGCATGCAAAAGCAGAGTTGAGACAATCATTTTAATGTGTAAATGTTGTGATGTTGGTGTTTTTGAGTTATTTTAATGCAAAAATAAGCAAGAAATCAGAAACATTAAAGACTGAAGATTGTGTGAAGAGCTTTGCAATTAAATGCACTGAAAAACAGTAAATATAATGAGAATAATAAGTATATAAGTTGCAAATAAATTAAAAATTAAAGCAATTATGAAGTCTGTTTCTTATTAGTGGCTATGCTTGTTGTGTGATTGATGGATATATGTGGAAAGAAATTGATTGTATGATGTAGTGATGAAAATTTTTAGATATTGAAAATGAAGCTTTGTCATTATGAAAAATGATGATGAAGATAAAAGATTGAAAGAATTTAAAGATGTAAATAAGCTCTTTTATATGCACTAAGTAAATTTCTGATAGCTAATGTAGTTATAAAGTTGTGGTGTGTTCTTTATTAGTAAATAAACTTTTATAGTTCTTTATATTTTTACTAATTTTATAGTTAGAATGTCTTAACAGTGCATTAACAGAGTTTGTCTTTTTTAATCTGTGTATAATGTTAAAGTTATAAGCAGCAATCTTTATTATTTAATATACTTATTTATTATTTAACTGCTTTACATTCATAAATTCTTATACATTATTGTGATTCATAAGTATCTCAATGAGATAATAACTATTCTTAAGATAGTATTGTTAATGCTTAAATATCTTTATGATTATCAGCAATTTCTAGTTGTAAATTTTATAAAAGAATTTAAATTTATTAAGCTTTCTAAATCAGAATAAAACAGAATGTCACTGTCTTTTTATCTAAAATTATAAATAAATATTTGTTAGCTAAACTATTGAGACATTAGTCTTCACTTAAGTTTTTAACTCTAAGTTAAAGTGTATTAAAATAAATATCTATATAAAAATATTACATAACTTACTGAATACTTCTGCTGCTTTTTACAGTTATTTAAAGATATTATTATTATATCTATCTTTTTATTATTCTTACTGTCTTTTAATGAATCTGTTAAGGGTGCAGTAATCTTAAAGTATTTATGTATGAAATAATGATATAAGTTCACAAATCTTAAAAATATTTGTATTTCACAATAACTTTTAAATATTAATCATTCTTATATAATTTTAATCCATCAATAATTCATTGAGATATCTTTGATCAAGATGATGAATTTAAGAAATTTCTAAATTGTAAACTCACAAGTCTTTTATTTATAAGAGACTTAGAAATAAAATATGTAATAATGTAAAACACTATGTTAAGTCAGCTATTTGATGAAGTTTTGATATTGAGGTCTTGTATTGATAAAGTTTAATATTTAAGAAACTTAAAAGAATTATGTGCAAAAAGCTATTTATATAGGTCTTTGCTTACTCATTGTGATGTAAAAGATTCAGATAAATGAACTTGATAACTTAGCATGAGTAATGATTGCATTTTATGACAATTAGCAGATAAATTTCTTCTGTTAAGAGGTTTATTTGCTATTTTTCTGTGTTTAATTATCATAGCCTTATAGGCTGCATGCAATGTAGAAAGATTAACTAAATAAATAAATTTATATTTTACTTAATCTAACACCTTGAGCTTATGTGAAGTGATAGATCAGAGTACTGTCACTATAGAGTACATTGATTTAAGACAAACATGACTGACTATTTATCTTGCTAGCTGGGTTAGATCTGTGATGCTACCACACTAGTTAAGTTTAACTGTTTAAGTTGCACAGCAACTTAGTGTCTTTATATCTTTATTAAATCCCAGTGCTGCAAGTTTCCAGGCCTCATTCCATGTGAGATATGGATGATACAATGCTGCCAGGTCTTTGGTTGTGATCCTGTAACGCACGGCAAGCAATGCCTCCATGATCAGTTCACCTCCCTCCTCTGCTAGGACCCGAGCACCCACGATACGGTCATCGCTTTTGTCTCGAATAAGCGTTACAAACCCCCGTGTGTCTTGCTGTACGAGAGCACGCGGAAGTAGACCAAGGGGAAGAGACGATGCATCAGCATCGATCCCCTTGGCCAGAGCCTCTGAAAGACCTAGACCAACGCCTGCAACGGCGGGAGATGTAAAGACGACCCAGGGAACGGCTGAGTAGTCTATTGTCTTTGGTTCTCGGCCAGAGAGTGTTCCAAGAGCATTAAGTGCGGCAAGCTGCCCTTCTGCGGCGGCAGTATAGACGTACTGTGGAGAGTTCGCAACGCAGTCACCAGCAGCGTACACCTCAGGAATTGAGGTTTGCAGGGTGTTCGAAACTATGAATCCACCTTGCGGCGAACTGGCCAACTCAAGACGAAGATCGGAGATGCTGTCAGTATTAGCACGACGGCCGGCGGCAAGAAAAAGTCTAGACGCTGTGATTGTCCGCTCTGCTCCTTCGGAGATGCCTTTGACGACAACTCCATCCTCATTAGACACCACCGACGTGACCTCAAAATTTACTTCAACTTCAATCCCTTCCCCTCTGAAGTGTGTAACTAGTTCGGTGCTTATGTCTTGCTCAAGATTTGAGAGCACGTATTCAGATCGCTGTAGGACCGTAACCTTCGATCCTAAGCGGCTAAACATCTGCGCTGCTTCCAGCGCTATATACCCACCGCCAAGTATGAGCAGCGATTTGGGTCGTTCAGGCTCAAAGTATGCAGTCTCGTTGGTCAGGTAATTGATACGGCTGAGATCGCTGATCAAGTGATCTGGAAGACTTGGGCGGACCCCAGAAGCAAGGATCACTCGATCGGCCGAAAGGATTCGAGAAGGACTTTGATCCTCATGATTGGAACGGACTTCAACCACTAATTTCCCAGATTTTCGGGCAAGTCTTCCAAGCCCTTCAATATACTCGACATTCTTCAAGCTGGCGATAACGTTGGCATATTTCTCCTGGCGAAGGCCTTCAACGAGTGCACGGTTCTGTGCTGTGAGCTCGGCAAAGTCGGTCATTCTGTCAGTGACATTGCGTATGCCGTGGAACGGAGGAGTGTCGTTGTGTGGGCTAGTGACATGTGCCGCTTGAATCAAGAACTTTGAAGGAACTACAGGCCATGTGTAAGTAGGGTTCACTGCCCAGTAGTGTGTTTCCTTGATGATGAGTATTGCGCGTACCACAGCCCACGTTAACACAGCAACCTCCCATTGGTAGGCCTTTGTTCACTATGAATACGCTTGCAGCCTCAGGAGCAGCTGCAATGGCAGCTGCAAATGCAGCTGATCCACCACCTTGTTCTAAGTCAGCATGCACCTTTGCAAAGGCTCCTTTCAAGAAACAAACCAATGATGACCAACCGACCACCCTGACCACCTTGACCACTGCTGTCCCCACCAGAGCTGGACTGATTCACAGAGCCCATCACGTGTAGGATTGAATGTCACTCGAGTGCAGTGGTTATCTATTAATATTAGTAGTGTGGAGAATTATACTGTGTGGGGGCATCTCTATACCTGGTAGTACTCGGTTACTTAGCAATGGCCTCCTTGCTTTCGTAAGGACAGTAAGTGACGGCAATATGGCCCACCACCTCAGTGAACGGCCCTCGGCCCAGTGGTGAGAGAATGATGTCACTGTCAACTTCTACCTTCCATAACGAATTAGTCAGCGGCGCTACTTACCTAAGGTATCTGGTGTCAAAAGTTCATGCCTCGTTCCGTTACCTTAGTGGTTTCGGAGCCTTACGGAGGTATCGGGAACATGCGGAGTTTGCTACGGATAAAAAATTTTCCTTTTGCCGATTGGAGGCCTTCTTATAGGGCCACATTTCCATAGAGTAGCTAGACACTTATGATTGCACGTTCATTCCGCTAGCTACACCCTTCTATGTTTGACACCTGGTACTGTACGAAGTACCTCAACTAAGATTCCCTTAGAGGTAAGGTAAGGTACTGTACCTTACTGGACACAAGTCGTTACAGACCGCAATTGTTCCTCAGCCTTATTGACAGCAATGACCTAACGTTACCACCGCTGACGCACCGCGCTTTAACTTAAATCACGGTATGCTCGCCGCTGGTGGAGTTCCCTCACCATGGTTGAGGCCTGTGCGTTCCAGCGTCAGGTTGTTTTCAACATCGTCCATGCGTTGCCATGTACCTCTTGTGTATGATCTCTATGAACCGCCGAAGACCAGGACCGCAGCACATATTGGGTCAATCATTTTCATGCATGGATTGTTCGGCTCAAAGAGGAACAACCGGAGCATCAGTAAGTATGACTATCATGCTGCGACATATGTTATCAGTTGCTCACTACAGGGCGCACCAGAGCCTTGTCGAGGGATTTGGGAAAGCCGGTGTATGCCCTAGTCGGTAATTGCGAATCTGCGGTGCCGGCCATGGCCGCTCACCGTGTGCTAGGATCTACGGAACCATGGCGACTCTCCTCATAGCCCAAGACACGATTACAGTGCCATGGCCGATGATGTCGAAATGTTTATTGAAGGACATGGGTTGCGAGAGCCGGTCTTGATCGGGCACTCGATGTTCGTGGTTGTAGCCAGCTCACTTGCACGACAGAGACTGACTCTCCAGGGGTGCCAAAACCGCCATGACCGTAGCTTTGCGATCGCCGGACACTGTTGGGGCTCTGGTATCGGTGGACAATGCTCCCGTGGATGCGACACTGAAGAGCGACTTCCCAAATTATATCCGAGGCATGAAGAGGATCGAAGATGCACAGATCACCAAGCAGACCGAGGCAGAAGATATCATGAAGCAATACGAGAGTGTATGCGCGCTCTGAGATTCCCTTTTGTCATCTTGCTGACGCCATCTCTCCATGGGTCAAGTCTTTACCCATACGCCAGTTCCTTCTGACCAATCTTATCCGGCCACCGAACTCCAAGTTCCTTCGATTCCGAATCCCAATCACGATTCTAGCCGGAGCGCTAGGCAACATGGGAGACTTCCCATTCAGGGACCCTGACGAGGCACGGTTTGAAAAGCCAACTTTATTCATCCGAGGAATGAAGAGTTCGTACGTAGCGGATGATGTCCTTCCATTGATTGGGAGGTTTTTCCCGAGATTCGAGCTGAGAGATATCGTATCGGGTCATTGGGTGATTTCGGAGAAGCCCGAGGAGTTCAGGACAGGTAAGCTAGCCACACTCTAAGCGGCAATGTGGAACTGACAAGGGTCCCTGCCAGCCGTGGTTGAGTTCTTGCAGAACTGCGACCCTTAGAGGTCGTTACGAGAGCGTTCATGTACACATTGCTCAGCAGATAGGCGGTAGGATCTGAAATCCTGCCAGAGGTTTGTTGAAAACTTGACCCCAATCATCGAGCCTAGCAGGCACATATCAGTCACCTCACCTTTCCCTTCCCCATATATGGCTGCTATCCTGCATGTTGATAGATTCTATCAGCTGAGGGCTGTTAGAAATCAAGTCGGCGACTTGACGGACGGGACTGTGAAAGCTCCCGCCACTTTTCGAGCTGACTGTAGTAGGATGACGGATGGTTTATTGCCTGACTCTCTGCTTCGCTGACGTCGACAGCTGTTTGAATACTTTGATCCCATCTGCTTCCATCCTAGTCAATGTGATGAAGTTCCAGCAGACCAGAGTATTGCAGACGTATTCATACAAGATGTTTGACCATTCCAGGTCGGACTCAGCGGTGCATACTCTGGAAGCTTTCCTTTAGATAGATCAAAGACGACAACCACACCATGAGCGCCGCGTTAGTGGTTGGCGTGCAGTGCCCATGGTCGCTCTCAGCTATCTTAGAATTCTTATTTTGGGACTTAGCATTGAAAAACACGGCGTGCCATGTCCTGAAGGAGCTTGAGCCGATAGTGAAAATGAGACATAGTCTCTCCGTACGGCGCTGTCCCCCGAGGAATGACTGCAATAGCTCATGAGAACTATGCAGTGGCATAGTGTTATTCGATGTCTGTAAAATAGCACTGGAGAGATTCTCAGTATACACTGTTGCGCCCACGAGCACTCTTGCCAGCTCCCGAAGCCCACCATGATGACTCTGACCAATAGGCAAGAGGAATTTAGGTGTCATACGGATGACTGTCGAAGCTAGCAAAGCCTGGGAGTGAAGCGGGTGAAATGCTACTGCTGAGAGACTTCGAATTAAAGTGCTACAGTGCTACAATCGTGGTCGACAGGGTTGGGTCGGGGAGCTAATCCATTGTCATTCAAGCTGGGGAGCTGATACACACAGTCTGGTAATATCAAAGCTCAATAAGCCGAGTACCTATTGTGTCCCGTTACGTTACATCAAAGTCAAGGGGAATGCGAACGACAACAGATCCGTCTGCCCCGACCTGCCACATCATACACTCTCCAGGACCGTTTCCTTGAACTCCCTCTCAACCTTCTGACCTTGCTCATCCGTGTTGGACTCGCCATGCAGATTCAGTAGAGCGCCGAGGTCGAACTTCGGAGATTTCAGTAGTTTCACTTTGCGGATGTGAACCTGTGCTGGGTCAGCAATTTCGGCCAGAAGTGGATGAAGGAGTTATACGACTGGATAGACTAACGTTTTGAAGAGGATATATGCCCTGCGTTGCCTTCTCTATCTCACGCCCAATAACCTCAGGTATTAACTTCGTAGTCAGTTGAGATAAAGTACAGCTTGAAGCTTCGCGCTGTATGATTTCGACCATTTTTCGTCGAATGGCACGAATCTGAGAGGATGCCGCGTATGTGGTCTTCTTGATCTGATTGGGTCGGCGTTTGGTGAAGGCAATGGCGAAGAGGCGGAGAAGGTAGTCATCAGTGGTCTTGACCGTAACATTGGCTTCGATCAAAGTCTGCCATTTTCGTACCAGGGACCGTAGTTTATCAGAGGTGAAGTCAAGACCGTGAAAGTTCGTGAGGCAGTTCTTGCCCTGCACCTCGTCCACCCTAAGCTTGACCTTCCGGAATGCGTGATCTTCGTCTTTCTGCAGATCGGCCAATGAGACTTCGAAGATTCTTCCTTTCAGAGCGTCGTTGGCGTTCTTAAGCCCTGTTGTCCGGTTGACCAGAGTCTTCCCAACACTACAATATCGTCAGCCTCGAACGAACTTGGTTTCAGGCCTTTCTCATACTCTCGGATCTGGAAGGTAGAGGGCGCCTAGATGGTGTTTAGCAAGATCCATGTTACCCATGAGTAAGTTATCTGACCTTCACTGAATACCAGTCCTTCCTTGTGAAAGGGTCTTGCGTTCTCTTCTTAAGGCCCTTTTTGCCTTTCGACAATCGCTTGTTCCTGAACCCGGTCACGTAAGCTAATGACTCCGGCGCACATTCATATCCGCTCCCAGAGCATTCGTATACTTACTTGCCGACCGCCATTTTGCGTTATGTTCACGGGCTCAAGTTGTTGTCGTTGAGAGACGATTTTTAGTATCTCGGTACTGCGAGGGATGCGCACAAACTCTCGCTTAGCGAATGTTCAGATTAGGGTTGCAAGGACTGTTAGACTGGCGTATCACATGACTGTGAAGCGAGCACCCACAGCACTGGCATCGCCAAGGCAGAAGGGCATACGAGATACAACAAGTCAATTACGGGACACATTACTACGGCTTCAAAGGCAAACAAACGGCGTGCTCTAACACCAGTCCAAACGCTCCAGAAATTGCCAGAATTGCGTCTAGAAGTTCGAGAGCGGAAGTAAGGTACAAGCCGGCATGTTGTTCAACCATTATCTAGGACCTCCACGGTAACTCTCCCATCTCATAACAATCAATGAAACGCGGGCCTGCTTTATGGTAGGACTGCTGTCACAGAGATCACGCCTCCCGTCCTTGAAAGGCTTTAGGGTTGGCGTCCTTGAGGCTCGTTGCCGCTCCCCGTTCGGTGAAGTTCTCGAAATCTGGAAAACTAAATACTCCCCTGTGCTTGTTAGTAGTTACATGAAAACTCTCGCGGTGAGTGGTGGCTAACGGCTGTTCTCGCACTTCGACTGAGGTTGGGCCTGTGCGTCCACTCGTGCGGCAAGACCTAGTCCCTTGGAGTTTGAAACCGAACTTGAACTTTGGGAACTAAAGTAGTCTGAGGATCCAGTGCCTTGTGCGTTGCTTGTCGCGGGCGTCTGACTTCGAGGTGACGCTGGCTGGGAGACTACTCTATTCAGCAACGTCGTAGCTTTGGCCGCTTGGGGCCGGGCCCATTCCTTTGTTGCCGGTGAGCTGCCTACGTTCAAGCGGGGCGGACAGATGGTGGAAGGCGTAAGCTGAGGACGTCGTAGGGAGGGTGTGAACTCATTCTTTGGTATCGTGATATACATCCTTTCCTCATAGCTTCGCTCAGTTTTTGGTTCTTCACTTAGAAGACATCGATGTAAACCTCACTCCAGTCAACCACGAGAGGACTTGTGGAAGGCTTTTTGGTGCCAAGAGTTGTGAGCAAGTATACGAAGAGAACTGCAAGCAACCTGAATGGCTAACGCCCGACGTCTCCTGCAGTTGCTGTCAAAGGGACATGTCATTTGACATTCAACGCGGCCGCAGTAGGGACGAGGACATCGTGGCCCTCGTGGGGCGCTCGCGGGGTGGTGTGAACGACGTTGACCCTGCCTCTTCCACTCGGTTGTAGGGTCTGCTGCAATAATATTGGACTTGAAAGTGCCAGTTAAGTCACCGGCTTCATAAGTGTCTGGGCATGGTGGGTAGAGCGCTTCGGATTGCTTTCTGTAATCCCAAGTCACACAGAGTGCCAGCTATCGGTACCTAAGTGAAGGCAAATAGAGTGCAGACACGTATGTAGCGCGTATACTGTGCTCTGCCTACCTAGCTTTTCATTAGTAGATCAGACCGCTATGCAGCCTGAATGGTAAAGTCTCCCATAGTCAGTGCTCGGAACCTAGCAACACCGTGAGGTGGAACGCCGCCAATAGTATAGCAACAGCGATCGAAGCCCTGACAGCTTGCAGAAGTCCACGTAGGTGCTGATGGAGAAAGGCCAAAAATTGTGACCTCGGCTACGATTCTGCTACAACCCCCAGCAGCTTATGGATCCTGATATGAGTTGGTGTTGAGTAGTACCACAGAAGAATTCGAGAGGGGCCGTGATGGATGGCTACGTCAATGCTGGTGAAACTATGCATTAGCCGCTCACTTATCTTACCACTCATCATCAATTTCGGGTTAAGGTCGCGATGAACTCACATCAACATCGTCCCAAGCACGTCCCTGAACGTTTGACAGCTCGAGCATGCTCAACACCTTCCCGGTTGTAACTTACAGGGTAGTTAGTAGACTCAAGAGTGATGGCCCATAATCGTGCGGAAGAGTTGAACGAGATATTGAAGGGCAATTCTTACAGTAACCGGCATGTATTTTTGCGTCTATCTCCACTCGGCTATCTTCCGGTATCAAGTCATCGGGTATTGGAACTCTTTCAAGAATGGGTATGCCTTGTCCAACAATGGCGTCGTATTTCATACTATGCTGCCATTAACGTGGATCTGGGGACGGGGTCGGTGCTCTAAGCCTTATAATGCGGCACGACGACGACACGGGGTGACCCACTTTGACATGCTAAGCATCCGATCAATCTTGACAATGCCCAACCAGTGCAAAATCTAAGATGTAACAGAGTCAGTAGGTGTCGAGACGGATTATCAACAAATCAGGTGTTGCAGGGCTTCCATCTTACATCTGGCATCAGAGCTTGAAACCGCATGTCCTGCATGACCGAGGGTTAGGGCTGGCTCACGGCAGTGGCCATGCACCTACCTTGACCCCAGCTATGTTCTCAGTCCTTTGAAAATACTCGCTCGCCCCTGGAGGTGGGTTAGACTGCGTTAGGAGGATAAGACAACGTGGTGACGTACGATCTATGCCACGTTTTCCTTGCGAGAAACATTCAGTTCCTGCTGCAGCACGCCAATGGAAAAGCAAGCCATCCACTTACGTGCGTTGTACACTAGGTATTTCGTGACTTCCCCCAGGGCTCGACCCTCCTTACGGAAGTAGATGACAACGCCGCTACCACCTTTCTGTGCCTCCTTAACCGCCTCCTCAACGCCAAAGATTAGGTATGGACGGCAGGTACAGATATCCGAGCCGAAGACGTCGCTTCCGTTGCACTCATCGTGCACGCGGAGGCTGATTCGCACATGTGGATCGGACATTTTCGCGGGCTCGCCAAAGCAGTAAACCGTCAGACCCCCGATTGGGGGCAGGAAGAGCTTAATATCGCCTCTGGTTATGAGTTCTGGGAACGAGCCACCGGTGTTCTCGAACAGCGACCTCCGTAGGGTAGCTTCGTCTGATGGTACAATGGTGAGTCATCAATCTGGAAGTCTCAAGGGCAGTGAAGTGCACTGTAATACTTGACCAAGGGCTTATGATAGAACATACCGATCCCGAACCGCTCGGCAACTCCTGGTAGATACCACACCGGTTCCACTGCGAACTTGGTAACAGCAAGCTCGCCAGTTTCGTTGAGGCAGATCCGACCATCCGGTACGAGACGACCTACCCTGACGCTGCGTTCAAGCTCAGGCAGCTTCATATGTGCCTTGGTGATAGCAATGGTCGGTCTGATATCCAGATTTCCTCTTACGATCTCATCTTTAAACAGCCACGGAGCCAAATGTCCCAATGGATCCATAGATACAATCTTCTTAGCATCAGCCCATTGAGGAAAGGGTCCAATGTTTGCAGCCGGTTCTGTATTGGTGAAATCGGGCCTGTGGTCGACGTCAAGATCCCTGCTCGCGACTGCAAGTGCGTGATAGATGGAATACGAGCCACCATGTGCACCGATCGCTATAAGAGGATACTCAACCATGACACTCATGAGAAAAGGGCGATTTCCTCGGCCTACCATTACGTCTCCTTATTGTACTCTGACTGCGGGAGACAACCACTGGACCTCTTTGCGCGGGGTCTTCGTGACCCCAGTTCATAGTGAGCGGATCAACACCTGACTGGCCTGGGTAGGTAGTTAGTATTATACGCGACGTCGATAACGATCTTCTGGCAGTACTGATGTTCGGTGCTGACGGTTGTGTGTCGTCGGTACGGTCGTCAGCTACCAGCAGAGAAGGCGACGCCGGAATAACCATGTCAAGGTTAGAGATCTCTTGATGGTGACTCTGCTGGCTCGTTGGTCCAGGATTGTACCTAGTTTTGACATCCCCATCTTGAGAACTGGCTATGTCTTTAATGCTCTGCACACCTGCTATAATGTTGAGTGGACCATTGATGGCATCTACTGCTGCGGAAAGCTTTTGATGTTCCAATTCAAGGGTTCTGAGGGTCAAAAGTACCTCATTGAGGAGCACGCGCTGGTCGAGTAGCAGGTCCTGGGCTGAAGCCATCACTAACGGTGAGCCGTATAATAACAAATTGATGAAAGGTAGGCTAGACCTGGCGAAGCATTCTCTGTCAGATATCAATTTTGTGCACCAAATTTAGCCAACAACCTATTCAGGCTTCCATAAGGTTAGGTAGGTAAGGTATTCACATTAGACGCACGGGTCATCACATAACAGTAGTATACCTGTACCTTACTCAGTTCAATCGAGATGTCATTAACGTTATTCTCAGATCCAGCCAAGACACTGTCGGGCAAGATCATGTGTGATGTAACTCCCTTGGGGTGTCCATAAGGTACCTAGGTACCTTAGGTGCCTTGAAGTTTAGGTACAGAGTGGAGGACAAAAGTCTTCGCTTGGTTAGCTAGTTTTCCATGTAAATATATCAACACCATGAGTTTTCGACCCACTAGAAACCACGAAACGGGCGAATGGGAGACGCCTACAAAGGCTAGAATTAAAGGCCTAATTGAGGAAGGTTTTCTGTCAATTCGAGCGGCTGAACAACGTTTCGGGGTGCCGTACAGCACGATTCGGGGGTGGATGTCTAGTGGACGGGATCGACGGCCTCACTCCTTACAAACTGGACGGCCACAAAAACTCAACAAACGAGACTGACAACACCTACTTTGCATAGTGACGGCTTCGTACGAAGGTCGGAGGCTGAAGTGAAAAGAATTGGGTCAATTGGCTGGATTGGATGTGTCTGGGAAGACTATAAAGTGAGCATGTCAAAAGGAGGGATACCATAAGTGCAAGACATGCCAAAAGCCATTCATTTCGGTGCAAACTCACTGAATTTGAAGGCATTTTGCTACGGTTTACGGCAAGATGGGCCCAGACTTCTGGCAACGAGTTATGTGGTCAGATGAGTGTTCCTTTGACACGTCAAGGGGCACCACTAAATGGGTGATTCGTACAAAGGGCAAACGCTACCATCCAGCATCCTGTGAGTCAGTATTCAAATCGAACTCAACCTCCATACCAATATTGGGTGCAATTGACTATAACTGGAAGTCTCCTTTGGTGTTTTTGGAAGGGCATGGGAAGAAGGGGGGGGTAACAATGGAGGACTACAAGAAACAGGTCATAGAGGCTGTTGTGGGGCCTGCTTTTGAGCATGGATGGGGTCAGAAAGATGGATTATTTCAGGAGGATAATGCTTCAATCCATGACACAAAGGGTGGGCTCAGAGACCTCAAGCAAGAGCTGGGTATCCACCTATTTGACTGGCCTCCGAGCTCCCCTGACTTGTCCCCTATTGAGACCCTATGGCGACTCCTCAAGCAGCGAATCTACCGTCGAAAAAAGCCTCCTCGGACCCGTACGGACCTCATACAGGCAATTAAGGAGGAATGGGACCGGTTAGAACCAAAGGATTGGAGGAAATATGTGGATAGTATGCCTACGAGACTACAGCAGGTTCAGAAGCGACGTGGATTAGTCACTGACTTCTAATTAATCCAAAAAGCATGCAGTCACGTAGCCTAGGGCCTAATCTATGATATATCTACACTTATTAACTGAATACTATGATGCGTTGCTAATTACATATAAATTTAATAGGGTTTGAATACTCGTGGTTTCGCTTAATTGCGTGGGGTGAGCGAAGACTTTTGTCCTCCACTCTGTAAGCCAGTCCGCTCGCTTGGGCCTACCTTAAGGTACCTACCTTATTTGTACCTGTTTGTACCTAGGTACCTTACCTTACCTACCTTACCTTCTCAACATCAAGCTACGAGGCTCTTGTTTATCTATCGCCTTTAAGGGCTCAATCTACCGTAAACAACCACAACAGAGCTCACAGAGATGGTGAGTTCCTCTGAGGTGGCACTCATGAGTTAGGGGAAATGAACTCAGTGTGAGGTCTTAGGGGAAACGCAAGAAGTCGTCACGGAAGCCACAAGGCCCGAAAAAAGTCAGCATCATTGAGTCGGACGTTGTCCGCACCGGCGGTTCCCTCACTTGGCTTGTTTGTCTCACACAGTCTCCAGAAGGAACCGCTCCCGACCACTTTCCCATGCCTGTTCTGCAACCATGAGAAATCTGTCTCGGTCAAGATGGATAAGAAGGCGGGCACCGGCGAGCTCACGTGCAAAGTGTGCGGGCAGTCTTTCCAAACGGGCATTAACTGTGAGTCGCAAGATGGCAGAAGGGCTTCGCTACTGGTAGAAAATAACCCTCGAATATGCTGATATGCTAGTTTTTAGATCTCTCAGCTGCCGTAGACATTTACTCGGACTGGATCGACGCCTGTGATACAGTCGCGAAGGAAGCTGCAGAAGCAGAACAACCACCTGCACCGTCATCATACGCGGCCTTAGCGGCAGGTGCCAGCGGGCGGCGGAACTCAGACATGGACATTGATCGGCATTTGGTTGACGTGGTGGAAGATGATGAGGATGGGGCATATGCAGATACTTGAGTGGTCATCGGCGGGAGGATGAGGATCCGGGCGCATAGGTGGGTTTGTGAGGTGTTGACGTAACTAATGTTACTTGAAGTTGGATGGGACTGGCGTTGTGGAGCATGGACAGATGCGACTTCTGTAGGGCACCAATGGAGTGCGCAAAGTTCCTTTTATGCAACAAACACGAACCTACTATACCTTACAATCTCTGCGTATCCGATCACAAATGTTCGGAATCCTCCGATCACTTTGGGCTACTCGAAATCTTACAGAGAGAGCCGGAAATATTATGGCCTCGAGAAAGTATGCAGAGATGATGCCAGTCAATGCATAGGAAACCTCACCATCAAGGACTGGACTAGGTAAAGCTCCATAACCCCCTGATGCTGCCAACGAAGCGTGGCGGTAACCAGGACACCAGGACACAAGCGTTACAGGGTGTAGAACCGATCGCCAAAGTCGCCGAGCCCGGGTACGATATAGCTAGCCATCAGGGTCAACGGTCCGGCGCTAGGGGTTTCGGTGACAGACTTACTTTTTCTCGTCAAGCCCTTGATCAACGAATGCGGTTACGACCCTCAGCCCAGGAAAGCGCTGAGCGAAGCTGGTGACACCCTGTGGACTGGCGATGAGGTTCAAAAAGAGGATGCGTTGTTCAGGAACCCCTCGCGACTTGAGAACGTCGACTGCCATGGTGGCGGAACCACCTTTGGTACGATCTGAGTCCACGACGACAACGAGGTTGGATTGACACACCTGTTGCGAACATGGGATCCAAGAGCAAGACCCAACGGTCTGAAATGTCCTCCGGCAACTTGTGGTAGAAAAGTTTTGGCTTGCAAGTTTCCTCATCCCTCTGGATCAGAATCTTGCCAATCCGCACCGATCGACAGCAGTCGCGAAGGCCCTGTTCCATCGCTTCTCCTGCTCTCATGATCGAAACCCCACAGATTTTCCCTTGGAACTGGACTCCGGCGTAGGTCCGACCCACCGGTGTGGTAATGGTATGCTCAATGACCGGTAGGTGGTTTAGACCCTCCTCTACAAGAAGGCGGATTATCCTATTTGAATAGAATATGAAGTCGGCCCTCGCAGTTGTCCTATCTCGAATCATGCTACATCCGCCGAAACGGGGCAGCAGTCAGGCAGTGTTCCCGGGCTCTTCACCAATGGCTTGGATGAGAATGCTCACGTCAGAAGTGCGATGAGCTGGGGAGTCTGGGGAAGAATATGCACATTGTCGTAGGAGACTTCGGTCGAGACGGTCGCTGTTGGTTTCTGCCCCTCGGGGCGATAATCTGGCCCTACAACTTGAGCGGGAGATTGTGCAACCATTTCAACACAGTTTGTGACAGGCAGTAGATAATGTCGGGGGTCCTTATGATCAGAAATATTATGAAGGTAGTTCAAGCCCGCAGGCCTCTTTTCAGCCTCGTAGGTACCACTTTGCACCTATAGGGTCCCTAAGGTACCTTACCTTGGTAATACCTTATGTTGCAAGGCCACCCGAACTTATTTGCTTAGGTAATCTCTAAAGAACTGAACCTGAAAGTAGGTTAAGGTACGGCGATATGATGGACCTCTTTGTTTCGCTTTTGACAACAGATAGTCACGATGTAAGTTCCAAAAGGGGGGTGGGGCTTGCAAGTACCTATCTTCGCAAAATCAGGTCTCGCTCGCTTTGTTGCTGCTGGCATGAGCTTTTGAGAATCACCTTCACTTTCCTTCAAGCTTATTTCCTTGCTACTCACTGACTCCGCCCGCTCGCAGTTCAGCAGGACAGATCGCAACCGATCATCCCACTCTGGTAAGACAATGCCCGCATCAACCGAACTTGAAGATACGTTTGATGACATCGCAGACTCGGTAATGAGCTGTTTCTGCCGGATGTGGTAGCTCGCGTGGCGGTTTCGGGCGGTTCCTGGCCGAATCGGAGTTCCTCATCAGCCACGATGGCAGCTCTCATCGCAAACAAGGCTCGCCGCAAGCCACTTACTTACGGCAAGACAACGCGAAAACATGCTATCAATCCTGACCAAGCAATCCAACCCTCTCATAAGCAATCTCAATCCCCGGGCCTGGTCTTAGACGGCGGAAGAACCACTGGGTTGGGCTGGGAGACATCCGCAGACGATAACACAACTCACGATGAAGAGGAACCAATAAATACGCACACAAAACCGAAATACCGCGCGACACCTTTACGCAAAGGGGTGAAACTCCCGAGCACGACAACCACTCCGACCACGGCAGTGGTTGCTACGGTGGCTGGGACTGCCTACCCTTCCGCTGTCCGGGGTGTGACACCATATGATGGCCTGGACGATTTGGCCATATTCGAGTTCCCCTCCGATGACTCCGAGAATCACAAGAGTCTTTTACCACAGACTTCAGCGTCAAGGAAGCGAAAGAGAGCTAGTCTAGCAGCTCAGGGCGCAAGGGCGTCGGTCCCTGACGCGAAAAGTCTGCAGCCGCACGACCCACTAAATGAGAGATCGGACCAACGTCACGTCTGTCAGGCTCGTCAGGCTGGGACTATTGCATCGGAGGGTCCAGAATCTCGGAAGCACACTAAGAGAGCGACAAGTACATATCGAAAGCATTGTGACAGAGTCCACGGCACAAGTCCTTCTCGAAGGCATCGACGCGCTGCACCTGTAACTTTCATTCCATATGGAGAGTGTCGTTCTGAACAGCAAGCTTCTAGTGGAGAAGATTCACCGATGCATAAGGCACAAGTGCGAAGCGGTCTTCCGAAATTAGGAAAGCGGAATGTGGTGCCGGCTGATTTTCGGCCGTCCAACAGCAGGTTCGATGTCAGCGTATCTATCATTCAGGATTACCATGCGCCTAAGCTGTCAAAAATGTCGAGTTCTCCCCAGCTGATTCGAACCACTACGCAGACCCCCTGTCCAGATGTGGTTGACAACGCAAATGCTAGTGCCCGCACCGGTACGACCCGGCGCACAACGCCGTCTATCGCAGCGAGCCAAGATCATCTGTTGAATCGACCTCCTGGTACTGACGAAGATGCTGCGCCCGAAAGCGAGCGGGATACGCGTTACGCTGAACTAACGGTCGGCTTCAGGACTAGAGATCGGTTTGGGGAAATGATGTTCCAGGAGGACATGCAGCAGGTCACACCTGTACCAGAAGGTTTCACGAAGATTGTTCATGCCATGAAGCAGCACCACACCTCGCGGGCCCCGCCGTCAAGCAGCTTGCAGTGGAATAGAGAAAACAATGGTCAAGAAATCGATGAGTTGGACACTGAAAGTTCGTCTCAAGCGGGACTCACCACGTTGGAAGCGTCAGCGTCAAGTAGAGCCCAGTCAGCAGATCAAGGGCATGATCAGGAGACGATCCCTGTCCAATCCCAGGCAACAGCTTCATCGCAAGATACTGGGCCAAAGATTACTTATGCCCGTCAGCGGTCCTATCTCACGGAGGACGCATTGGAAGGGAATGAAAGTTTCAGCGTGCCCATTGACTTTGATTCAGACTGCAGACAACGGCGGAGAGGGAGAGGCGAGCGAAGCGTGCTGCCGGTAACATCACCGCTGCTCGTCTCACAAGAGGAGGAGAGTGGTATTGGCGGGTCGTTGGGTGGTGGCATTAGGAGCATCCACGAGTTACGCGAAGCAGGAGAGAAGCACAAGTTTGTGCATGGCATTGAAAGTCTTCTTGACGATCTCGAGAATCAAGAATGCTGGTCGTTGGCACACAAGCGCAGCAACCTGCTCACCCTTGCTACAAAACTTGCCGTACCGGGATGTGCCATTCGGTTCACCGAATGTGGGCTCGATCAGCGTCTGTTCGACCTTGGGCATTCCGAGAACGACCCGATCGCGAGATTTCTACTTGCCTCCGCGATCATGTTTCTTTTGTGCAATCGGTCCCCAAATTCACCGATATCCCCACCGCAATATGCGTGTGCTAAAGATTTCCTTGTAGTCCTGCTGAAGGCGGAGGATGATGTTACCACCCTTGCGCGAGAACGCCGTAACAACATATCAAGGGTTTCACGTTCAGAATTGCTCGCTTTTAGATCTTTGGTAGTGCAGTCGCCACAGTGGAAGTACAAGCCGCCGATCAAAGTTTCTTCACAGCTGGTTGCCCTGACTGTACTCGAGACGATGGTTCATAAACTCCGAGAGGCTGGCGATGGGACTGTGTTTCTTTCACGGGACGCTCTTGAGCAGCTTGTTGAAATCTCGCAGCTGCAACGGAGCAAGTCGGGGAGCTCAGAGAAGTTGGAATGCGACGACGTTACTGGCAGGCTTGCAATATCCATCTTGGTTGCCTGCACCATGACAGGACGGTCTACATCGGACGAAATCTTGTGGAATCCCGAATTCTATGCGAAAGTCGTAGACTTACTCCCGCCCACTTCGGGTTCTTCCGGAGGGGATGCTGCCGAGTCTCGGAACCTGGTGCTGCGCCTGTACCTCAACCTGACCAACAATGACCCTGCCTTATGCGAGTCATTCTCGAAATCGAAAGTAATCATTGCGATCTTCGATATCATCGATTCACACTTCCACGCCCTGTCTCAGGGTGCGGCTGGGGGAAGTAGGGCACTCTTGCTCGACAATCTCATCCTGTCACTTGGATCTCTGATCAACCTCGTCGAATGCAGCGATGCCGCCAGAATGGCGGTCCTGACTGCGACGGTGGATAGTGCTAGCATCCTTCAACGGCTGTTGCAGGTGTTCCTGGATCGAGTCGAGCTGGTCCCGAAGGCAAGTGGACACCTCTTCGGCACTGGAGCTGCAATTGACCGTAGCAGGTGGACTCGGTCGAAGGCAGCCAGTGCAACGTACCGTTTGGGTATCTATCGGTGCTTTTGAGTAGCCTGTGCATCAACAGTTACGTTCGCGCCCAAGTGCGGGAAAAGTTACAGGGCCAAACGCTTGAGCCTCTCCTCGAGGCCGTTGAAGAATTCCTCGTCTATCACCAGAAAGTTGACGATCAACTGCACCGAGGTGAAGGAGAGGAAGAAGGCCGTCCATCCTTTGTGCGACGGGTAGAAGACTTGATCTCACAGCTCAGGGATGCAACGGATCCATGAAAACTGAATACTACACTGACGTCGTTACGAGCTGTAGGCGCACCGTCGGTTTTGTCCCCTTCCAATGGCGCATATGTGAGGCACCATAGTCGTCGTCGTATGCATACTTTTGGTTAATCATCTCAAGCTGCAATCTGAGCATGGACTCAAGCATATGGGAGTGTTTACGGCACCTATAGGTAAATTACTTGTACCCCGAGGAATGACATGTACCCTCTAGGTACCTCATCGGCTGGTCCCCTACATACAGTACTCACAAATACCTGTAAACTCGGTAACTTACAAGTCGATCCCAAAAAGGTACATATGTTCCGTAGATCCATATCAATTCCTGTCAACCGTACGTGAACTCTATTTTTGCATTTGCCCTTGCCTTTGCCTTTACCTGCCCTGGACCTCACCTTCCGCTCTGATCCATCATCGTGTCCCAGCATGAGGTGCTACCATGAACTTCCCTTGCCTGGATCCTACCTGCATGTTTGTGTTTGTGTTTGTTCTTGTTCTTGATCGAACAATCCTTTAGGCGGGATATTCGTTCGTCATCAAGTGCAACACGCCGGTCCAGCGCCCAGCTGAGCGCAGGCAGATTCAAGTTCAATTTACGTAATTGTGCGCCAGTCTAAATGTCACCAGCTTTTGCCAGTATTATAATTATCATCACAGGATTCTGAAAACAGAGGGAGCGGTAGAAACTTGCAAAGATGCCGGTTCATCCTAAACAACGGAAGATAGCCATTGTCGGTAGTCGAGCTGTCGGTAGGCTTCATGGCCCCCCGTCACCGCGTCGCAAAGGCGTGCACATCAAGGTCCAGCAGTTAACTCTGCTGCAGGCAAATCGTCGCTCACCGTCCAATTCGTCGAGCGGCACTTTGTCGAAAGCTATTATCCGACCATCGAAAACACGTTCAGCCAGGTGATCAAGTACAAGGGGCAGGAGTTTGCAACGGAGATTGTTGATACCGCCGGCCAGGTGAGAGCCACGCTGGCTGAGACCGAGGGCGTTAGCATTTGGCTTCCGTGACCGGGTCCTGACTAGGTGTATCCGTGCTGTAGGACGATTACAGCCAACTGAACTCCAAGTACTTCATCGGAATCCACGGATACATGCTTGTGTATTCGGTCGCTTCGAGACAGTCCTTTGAGATGATCCGAATCATCAGAGACAAGATCTTGAACCATCTCGTAAGTCCGCCCTGCCACGCCGACCGGACCCCGAGAGAGTTGCCCTCCTGATGTGGGCTAGAGTACGGAGTGGGTACCCATCGTTGTGGTTGGCAACAAGACCGATCTGAAGGCAGAACAGCGGCAGGTCTCAGCCGAGGAGGGGAGGAAGATAGCAGAAGAATTCAACTGTGGATGGACCGAAGCGAGCGCCCGACTGGATATCAACGTGGCCCGAGCATTTGAGCTGATGATCGTGGAGGTGGAGAAGTCGCAGAACCCGGCCCAACCGACGGGTGATGGGAAATGCTGCGTGATGTAGGCTAGAATCGGGCCGCCTTGACTGATACTGGGCGAGTTGGGCGACCCGGGTGATGTTGGATGAAAAGGATTCACAACCCGCTCTCGGTTTTGGTTGGTATGTCCTGCACCAAGCACTTCAGGAGTTTTTACGTCTCAGCGGGATACTTTGTTGACGGTTGACCGTCGTGGCGTACGCTCTGTGAAAGGGAATCTCCTGGGCTCACGGAACTGGTCGATAGGTTCATGTTTTCAGGAGACCACGCATTATGTCAATGGATTTCGCAACATGAGCAGAGACTCTTTGATCATGCTATTACTACCTATTATATCAAGTACATGCAGGTGCACTCGCTCGTACCTAAGGTAGTGTCTTTATCTGTACCTGATGAACGACTCGTGGTACCTTACCTACTAACCTACCTTAGCCTACCTGTTAACTTAGGGACTACAGTTTCAGCTAGTACTGTATCGGCTAGCAGAGTCCTTGTACCTGAGGCCCTTCTGATTCGCTGAGCTCGGGAAGCATCTGAGTCAAATTCAATGCTTCTACCTTACGACGTACCTCAAGGTACAACATTTATGTAAGGTAAACCACAGGTCCGGTTGCGCTTTGCGATAAGGGATTAATAGTACTTTCGCTCAACAAGCGTCTAAGAGTCCAACTCGCCATCATGCTTGACGTTTCAGATTTCATTGAGGAAAAAGGAGGAGATCCCAAGAGGATTCGGGAAAGTCAGCGTCGGCGCTATGCCCCGGAAGAAGTTGTAGACGAGGTCATTGCCCTCTACGAAGATCATCGAAAGAGCAAGTATGGCCGAATGCCCCTTTATAGACTTGCACTTACAAGGCGCAAAATGTAGCAAAATACGCAGCCTCGCAAGTCGGCACGAAGATCAACGCGACTCAGAAGGAAATTGGGTTGAAGAAGCGTGTCAGTCAGAGTGCAGGCCCGACCGTCGAGGGTTCTGACTGATATGCCTCGATCGATCACAGGCCAAGGAGGATGCAAGCGAGCTGTTACTGAAGAAAGGCGAACTGGATAAGGAGAAGAAGGTGCTCGAGGATTCCGCCCTCATGAAAGAGGCTGCGTTGCTGCGGAAGATCAAGGTCGTTGGCAACTACGTCCATGACTCGGTTCCTATCCATAACAACGAGGCATTGCCACCTTGGCTGGGCTTTATCGGTCTTGAATCTGATGTTCGCTCTAGGACTTTAACGGCCTCATACGGACCTGGTCCCCGGAGGGCCACAAGCCCGAGAAGCGAGACTGCCTTTCTCATCATGAAGTCTTGACCCGACTCGATGGCTACGACCCGGAGCGAGCGGTAAAGATTGTCGGCCACCGAGGCTACTGTCTGACCGGATATGGACTCTTTCTGAACCTGGCTCTCATCAACTATGGGCTGGAGTTTCTGTGGCGCAAAGGCTACAAACCGAACCAGCCGCCTCACTTCATGCTTCGGGATTACATGGCGAAGACCGCTCAGCTGGAACAGTTTGACGAAGAACTGTACAAAGTCACCGAGGATGGGGAGAAGCAGACGGACAAGTACCTGATTGCGACATCAGAACAGCCACTGTCGGCGCTGCATGACGGCGAATGGCTTCAGGATAAGGATCTACCGATCAAGTACGTGACTTGTATTGACACACCGTCCTTGCCATTGACGATGGACTAGATATGCAGGCTACAGTACCTGTTACCGTAAGGAGGCTGGTGCACACGGCAAGGATGCGTGGGGGATATTCCGCGTTCACCAGTTTGAGAAGGTATTCATCCTAGCTGGCAGGTCAACGTCTGCGGTGTAGCTAATTCTTTCTAGATCGAACAATTTCTACTCACTAAACCTGAAGATTCTTGGCAAGCCTTCGATGACATGATCGGCATATCCGAGGAGTTCTATCAGTCTCTGGGTCTACCGTATCGTATCATGGCTATTGTTTCCGGCGCGCTCAACAACGCGGCGTCTCGAAAATACGACCTGGAAGCGTGGTTCCCTTTCCAAGGCGAATATAAAGAGCTGGTTTCTTGTTCGAACTGCACAGATTACCAATCTAGGGCACTAGACATTCGATACGGTGCGAAAACTCAGACCGAAGTGAAGAAGAAATACGTCCACGCGCTCAACTCGACTCTCTGTGCTACTGAGCGGGCCCTGTGCTGTGTGCTTGAGAATTACCAGACAGAAAACGTACGTTCACGAGAAGCTGTCCTATCATTGGCATTCCAAGCCAAGCTGATCTGAACCAGGGTCTGAACGTTCCCGAGGTCCTGCGGAAGTATATACCTGGCGCACCCGCATTCATCGAGTACACTAAAGAACTTCCTAAAGACTCGACATCGCAGAAGATCAAAGGAAAAGCGTCAGGCCCAAAGTCGACAATTGCGCCGGAGACGGAGGAAACAACGAAGATCATGGGTGATTTAAAGGTCTAAAGAGAATCGCCAATGATCATCAACAAACGTCTCCTATATGCGTGAACGTCACAGAAGATAGTGTGTGGCTAAGGTACCTTCCTTAGGTCGTTATGTAGAAAGTGGGCATAACCGGCTTCCAGCACTTTATGGATCTGCTCGGAACCGTAGTGGGATGTCTGCCGTAATCTCTGTAATCATGCCGCATCATCAGTCTGCACTCATGTACAATTTGCGTGTCATTAATGACCGCTTGGTGTGTGATCGAGATGATAATATTCATTCTTGAGAAAGTTGTAGCTGCTGCAGCTGCTACATCAAGTGGCCAAAAGTCACCGCCCGACACTGCCTTGCCGGCTGCCAGTCCTTCTTGGCCTCGCTGCTGCACATCAACTTCCGTACTTTACCAAGTTGTATATTCTTCAATCTAGCCTCGAGCATGGAGCAGCCTGAAACCTTACTGTGTCCATTCTGTGACTTTTCCGATCACGACTCTTACTTTCTCTTGCAACATGTCGAGCTCTGCCACCCAGAGAATGGCATGTCTCCTTTCCTAGTCAGAGATGATGCAGGGCCTGAACACACACGACTAGACGGAGGTGAAACTGGATGCCCAACAGAATCATCCTCCATCGATGACGCAGATGAAGCGTACATGATCTGCCCGCAGCGATGCGGAGAAAATGTCACTATCACCGAGCTGCCCAATCACATGGAGATGCATTTCGCCGAAGGCATGGCCTTCGATGGGAGTGGGGCGACCATCGTGGATGAGGAGCAGGATGAACTTCAGGTTCAGGATGGCAGGGCGTTGAATCGACAACTTGAGGCATGCTTTGATACGTCGTTGCCCGAGCCATTCCGAAATTACAATACCCCATCTGAAGGGCAAACTAAGATGCACCGTCACGGCCAGAATAGACGCGAATTGCCCGACTGGAGAAAGCTGCTGCTTGGCTCAGGCAGTTCCAAGAAAAAACACAGATCAGCCAAAGAAACCCATACCGCTGTTCGTCGGCTCGGGGCGAGTAGGCCCCTGTGCCCTAAGCCCGTCAGTCCGGGAGCTAACGTCCGTGCAGAAAGCCGAGCTTGGACCACATGCACATGAGGAGAGGATGCCGGCATGGTTGCGGAAGCAGCTCGAACAAGGCGCGAAAGTTACGTCTCGAAACACAATCAGTCTGGACGGGAGCTTGGTCAGGGTCGAGACGGTAGCGAATGAAACCCGCGATATCATACCCGTACTCGCCCAATTATGCGAGCAAGATACGTCGGTTGAACGAGCCTTCCTCTGCCATCCCGGCGTGCAACATGTGGTAAAGATGTCAAGGGAGGGCGGGTTCTGTGGTTATCGCAATATTCAAATGATGGTTTCTTTCATTCAAGCCACGCAATCTCAGGGCTTTGAGCACTTCACGGGCAGGATGCCTTCTATTTTCAGGCTGCAGGACCTAATCGAGTTGGCATGGGATAAAGGCATTAACAGCGCGGGCAGGGTCGAGACTGGCGGTATCAGAGGGACCAGGAAGTATATAGGTACGCCAGAGGTAATGAGATCACTCAGCCGCTTTGGTATGAAAACCGCTGACTTGTTAGGCTCAAGCTCTGTTCTTGAGTCTCGACATAGGGTAAACTGTACTGGAGGAGAATGTATCAACAGGAAACGCTAAGATCCTATATAGATGTGAGGCTAATGCCTTTGGGCACGTCGGCGAGACTTCCGCATATGAGCGTCTGTTGGACGCAGTGGAGCAGTACTTTGTGCCAACATCTGAAGCTCGCAGTCAACGCGTGTGCCGAACCTCCCTGCCGCCGATATATTTCCAACACCCTGGTGAGTATGCCCTGGTGCAGTCTTGTGTCTATGTTGCGCCTATTGACTGCTACAGGCCATTCGTTGACCATTGTCGGCTTTGAGAAGAGGAGGAACGGTACAAGCAATCTTCTGGTCTTCGATCCGATGTTCAAATCCTCACCTGGCATCCAGCGTCTGATAGGCACCAATTTCACCGCATCAGGGCCAGAGCGCTTGTTGAAGGCTTACCGTCGATGTAGGTCATATTTACGGCGCTACAAGAGTTTCGAGATGCTCAGACTGTCAGCACGAGCTCAACCGACCGACCATGAATCTACAGATTAATACCCTCGTGGTTCTCAACGCCCTATCCTAATAATAACATCAAGGCTTCCACCTGGATCCATGAGCCTTGCTCGTGGATTCCAGCTTTTCTGGTATGATCTAGTGCAACCCATTTCAAAGATCAGTGTTGATGGGGTCCTCAATGGTCTTCCAGTGCCGGAAGGCTATGTCTCGTATCACAAATCACTGTTGAATCAACGCTCTGTTGTGCAAAACTGGACAAACAATGGTAGACCTCTAAAGATAAGACGGGTTTCCAGTGGGCGCACAAGGCTCGTTGAGGCATATATCCGGTTATATCTACCTCCATGAATGTACGAATACAGACCTTTCACTTTCGTGCCAACGTCTTACATTATGTCTGGGCTATTGAATGCGAAAGAGCTCATTTCCACGGCCCACGTCGGCTGTTAGCCAACCGTACGTGATGAGACAGCCTAGGGGGGTTTGAGACTCAGGGTCGCGACACCCAGAGGCTTTGCCCTGAGAAAGTATCGGGCCACTCGAATTGGGACCCTAAGTCTGCGCCGTACGTAGATGATGCTCATTCATTAACGTGCAATGATTGTGTAACGGCCACGATACTCGGCGATTGCACGTTAGGGCAGCTTCTGTCCGGGGAGCTACTATATTGACGGTAGCTGTACGCAATGGCTTGAATATCAGAGGACCCGTAGGTTTCACGGAGGGGTCAGTTTTGGAGTAAGTAAATCCAGCTTGCTTCACCCGCCTTGGAGGTTAATTGTGAGTGAAGTAAGACGAGAGGCCCCTCAGACGTCATTCCACAAGCGAGCTAACTTACGGGTACCCTCGTATTCGTACAAAATTGTCTCTTTCATGGGAGAAAAACATCACTTGCGTCAGACTACTGTCTAGAGCATCATTGCCAGCTATACAGTGTGCACAGGCCATGGCAAGACAGAAACCAAATATCATCATCACTGGTACCCCTGGTGTGGGCAAAAGCAACCACTGTGAGCTTTTGGCGCAAAACACCGGTTTAAAACACATGTCCATCAATCGAATCGTCAAGGAACACGACTGTCACCAGGGCTGGGACAGTGACCTGGAGAGCTGGATTGTGGATGAGGACAAAGTAAGGAGGACAATCTCTGTTTTACGTCACACTGACCGTGGATACTTCAAGCTGCTCGATACCATAGAAGCCGACGTTAATGAGGGAGGGCAAATCATCGAATGGCATGCTTGCGAGATTTTCCCGCAAAGTTGGATTGACCTGGTGGTGGTCTTAAGGACGGATTCTACCCTGCTCTACGATCGACTTTTGTCCCGGTCGGTGGTCACCGCAACCAAGGGAGAAAGCGTGCTGTTGACATTATGATACAGTAACTACCCCCAGCGTAAGCTGCAGGAGAACCTGGACTCGGAAATCATGCAGGTGTTGTTGGAGGAGGCGCGAGAGTCATACGATAAGAACATAGTGGTAGAATTGACGAGTGATGCGACGGAAGACATTGAGAGCAACGTTGAGCGCATCGAAGCGTGGATCACGGATTGGCAGCGTATCAACTTCGACAACGCCAAACGGACGTGATGGCTACCGAGGCGAGGATATGCTTGCATCACCTTCAGGTGCAATCGGCGAGCCATTCCTTGAGTTTCTCCAAGGCCTTGAAGCGATGAGAGATTTTATTCTTTTCGACCTGTTCCATCTCGGCAAATGTCTTGCCCTCGTACTCGAAGATAGGATCCCAGCCTACGCAAGGTTAACACTTAGCGTCCGCAAATGAGTATTCATGGTAGGACTGACCAAAGGTGGTAGGGCCGCGAGCTGGCACGATCCTCCCCTACCGAACCGGTCAAACTCAGTCTCAGTCAATCGGCAGTCTTCGTCTTACCGTCGTTCTGCCCTGGAAGAGGATGGGTTCACCACCCGGGCCTGGCGAGTAGGCAAAGGTGCACACAGCCACGGCGGATTTGTCATCATATGCCATGAGGAGATTATTTAAACCTTCATGGCCGAGCTTTTCGAGGAACCACTTGCTGCGATTGACAATCCTCTGGTCACTTGACAACCCTCTTGCACCATCTACATGGATCAATACATACATGTAAGGACCGGGAAGCTCGTGAAGTGCGTTGAAGCAAAGACACGTATCCTCCACCAGCACAGGACCTCCCACCTGCAAGACCCTTAGCACGCACCTGAAGCGTGGGGTCGAAGGTGCATAGAAACCTTCTCAGCGGCCCGGCGACACTTATCGGAGGAGATTGCTTCGATAGTGCCTTGCGTCTCAACCAACTCCAACGACTGACTCTGCAAATTAACGATGTCACCCAGGATCGCCTTCACTTCTGCTAGCTTGTTCTTATTACCTGTGATGAAATACAGTTCTTTAGGAGGCATGATGTGGCGCTCGTATAACGATCAATCGCGGGTGGAAGAAGCACCGATATATAGACCGACTTCTACCTCCACCGGAGTAGAACCACATCTGGAAGCGAGATGCTAGCGCCCACAGGCAACACAGAAGCAACTTCAACTGCTGACCAATGTATGTATTAAATGACATACCGAAATTGTTACTTACATGGTTTTGCGTCACTGGATCCAAAATCTCGTTTGTAGGAATACATGCGCAGAACAATCAAGCATCAGGGTTAAAAGTGAGAGCCGTTTAGATTGCTCCCTAAACCCTGGCAGAAACCATAAACACTAATGCGTACTTCACAGGGGCATTCATGTGTCTCGCGCACAACCTTTGTAGATTCGCCAGGCATGTCGGGGAGTGGAAAGATGTTCACAGCTGGAACTGACCCGCCGGTGGCATGACGAAGGGTAGCGGAGAGGATCACCGTTGGTCTGAGGAACGAAGAACGCCTCTGCGAGCTGGAAATGAGATATGGTAAGCAAGGTGGGCGTCCACATATTGCCTGCTTGAAGGAAGTGGAAGGCGGATTGTGATTGAAGTATCAATTACTCGTTGTTCAGCTGCGCCTGAGGGCCTGACATGTAGAGTGCCTAACTTGAATCGTCGGACACCTCTCGATAACAAAAGGAGGTGTTGCCACAACCGCCTGAACGCCGGTCCCCAGCTAATCAAGAAGTCGAGAAATGGACACCAAACCTAATGTACAATGCCGCAAAGAGCATGACAATATCTCAAGCGGAAGGGATGCGCTTCCATTGGATGCGTCAGACAAAGCAGTCACCTTACATGAGAAAAGACATATTTGCATATAAGTGAATCGAAAGGAATTTAGACGTGCCCACCGCGTAGCTGGTGTCCATAACGTCGCCAAAAAAATATAGATCAGGCCGGATGAGGAGCTCGCGTTATAGATCGGTACCCGAGGAGTGCTCGCGGTGATTACTGCTCCAAGCTCAACCCCCATCGAGATTCCTAATCGCGAGGCCCTGGCCATCCTCGGTCACGTGGCCGGGCGAGTCGTAATCGAGCTTCTCCTGCTGCGCCATCGCTTGGGCGGAAACAATCTCAGCCAAGCGCTTGAGGCGTGGGGTTTGCAGCCCTTGAGCAGAGTCAGTGTGTGCGCAGAAGACATGGATCGATTAAGGTTACTCACATGAAGGGGTGTAGGTCTCGAGAGCGGTGATGACCCTAGGCTCCGCAATCTCATATGGTCCACTATCCTCCATGTCAACCGCGGTGAGGAGAAGCACATCGCTCTTTTCCGTCACGCGGGAGGCGACCGCTTTCATGATATCGCCGTTGATGGGCTGCTCGTAGTCTGCGATGAGATATTGATTGAGGAGTTTCTGGATCTGGTTGGGCGACAGCATCCAGCAGATGTCTTGGATGATCTCGATATCATTCAAGGTGGCCTTCTTTAATTGCAGAAGTTTGGTGGCTTGCATCAGATGCTCCAGCTGCAACGTTCCCTCTGGCATGTCGTGACTCTTACACCACTCCTCAATCCGGGTAATGTTGTAGTTGATCTGAAGCCCGCGTTTCCAAGACAGAAAATTTCGACGCATGAGCAAATCGTTGAAAGCCGTTACACCCACAAGTCTGAGAAGCTCGGTGACTGTCTGCGTAATGATTGTATCCTCGAGATAGTACGCCTTCATCGCCTTGAAGACATTGTTCAGCAGGCTAAGAAGGTTATCCATGCTAAAAGCAGGTGTATTATTTGACGGAAGAAGCTTGCCAAGGAAGCGGCTACTCTCGCTCGTTACGAACCCAGGAAGAGACTGCGATTCGATGATCGCAGGTACTATCATCTTTTGCAGTTTCTTTTTCAGCACCTTCATCCATGTATGGTAAATGTTAAATTCAAGGCTTTCTAGATCATGTTTAACAATCTCCAGAAGTCGATCGTACTCGTAGTTATCGGTTTTCTGAGCTTCGTACCAGTCCTCGGCAAGGAAGACAAATGACAGCATCTCGTGAACATTCGATAACCAGAAGGCTCCGGGATTGACCGCTTCCTCTCCATCATGCTGCATCACTTCTTGCTGGATCGATTGCATCACGTTTGCAAGGAAGCGTTCGGACTCCTTGACGAACCCATTGTTCCACATCTCTGACGTTACCAGATTGATGAGGTAGGCTGGGAAGAGCACCTCTTTGTCTGTTGGAGGCGGTGTGGTGCCAGGCCCGGGGATCTTTAGGTTACGGATCAAACCCATAGCGACTTCATCGTTGAGACCGTCCTCATCACTGAGTAGGTTTTCTAGCTCGCCTTCGACAGTATCCAAACCAGGGCTAAAGGTAGAGCCTGATAGATTCTGACGGTGTATGGCAGAACCAGCCACGGCCATCGAAACTGGCCGGGGATTATAGGCTCCACTAAACCGTTCCATATCTATCCGTTCCGCGCCAGCACTTCTCCTCTTAGGCTTCTTCGAGGATACCAAGTTAATCAAGCCGTTGACAGGCGGCTGTGTCGCGTTCCCGTTGTGCAGCTCACCATTGAGCGGTACAACTCTCTTGGCCAATTCGAGTTGATCCTGTAAGTCAGCTAGCTGTTGCCGCAGAGACGCCTTCTCCTTCTCGTGGTCACTGCTCGATTGCTTTGCTTTCTCCAGTTCGATTTGTGTAATGCGAAGAGATTCTCGCAGCGCCTTCTCTTCCTCTAGTAGTCGTTTCATGTTTAATGATGACTCGTCGTATGTGTGCTGCAGTCGTCTCATATCCCCTTCCATTGCAGTGAGACGAGCGGCAGTGATACCGGCTTGATTGGCTTCAGCTTGAAGCTCCTTCGAGCGACTCTCTAGAGCATTATGTCGATTCTTCCATGACTTCAACTGATTTTCGTAGTTCTCAACATGGCCGGCAAGAGTTTTGTTTTCTTGCTTCATTCCTCGCAACGACTGCGTTAGCTCGACGACCTTGTTCTCGAGCTTGTAAGAGATCTGCTTCAAATCCCGGGCTTCTTCGCGCAACGTTTTATACCCGCGACGTGCGGTCCTTCCTCTCCAAAGACTCTGGAGAAGAACCACCTTCTTGCGATATTGCCTCCATGAACGCATCTGCTGCCGCGAGCGCCATGACCGCTGGATTGTCTTTGCCGCGTTCCCAATCCTGGTCTCCATAATAAACCTTCTGCAGAGATAACCTTTGAGAATCGCTTGTAGTAGGATAATGTTATCCCGAATGTTATTGAACTTCATCCTCTCTCTGTGACCCCGGAATACCCGTTGAATTGCTGTCGCGGCCTTATTACGGCGATCATCCTGCGCCCGAAGTCTGGCACGGTGACCTCTGCTCAACGACTGGAACATTGTGATGGACGCCCTTGCCTCCAGATATTTGCGGCGATAATACTTGCAGCGAAGATTTTTCTGAATCATGATAGCGCATCCATTCAATCTGGACGTTCGCAGGTTCTCAAGAAAAGCTAACATTCCTGCTCTGAAGAAAATCTTGGTAAGACCCAGCTGGTACTTGTTAAGACTAGAGACGTTGCCGACACCGAGGGCTTTCTCTAGTATGGCATTTGCCATCTGGCGAATCTCCGAAGTCCAGGATTGCGAGGGTACGAGCATGTAGTAACGCAGTGCAAATTCTTCATATGTCCATCGCGTCGGATATCCGGCGCAGCTGATCCTTACCGTCTCGAGGACGCCGCATGCCCTCAGTTGGCTAAGAACCATCGGTCCCTCGAACTTCCAAGCTTCTTTGCCCTCATTAGGTTTTATACACCGAATATAATGTACATCGGTGGAGTTGATAGTATTCATGAGTTCAATGAGAGAGGACTTGAAGATACCACCAAGGGTGGGCTTTCGGTTCACAGCTACACCCGTCCTCCGTCCAGGGGCCTGTAGTTGTCGGGAGTTAGCAGCCGCCGCCGAGTCCTTCTCACGGACAGCGGATGCAGCGTCGAGGACTTCGGCCAAGAATGTGTTCGTCGATTGTCTCAGGACCTCCATATGCTCGTCGGGAACAGTATCCCGGTTCTTCTCGATGAAGCCGTCAGATTCGTAGGTAACGTCGATAGCATAATGGCAAACTGTGAACGCAGACTTGCCAAACCTGGGCTTTCTGTAGAAGTCTTGTTTGTCTCCTGCGAAATTGTGATGTAGTTTTGTGACGAATTGCTCATCGGATCCCATGGGCAAGCGAGATTCTTCGTCCAAAAGAGACAGGATGCCGAGCTTCCCCTCGATCAAATCGATGCAGGGCTGATTATCTGAGAAATCTATGAAAGTCCAATCAATCTGTTCTCTGAGATACTCTTCTTGCTCGAGCTTAAAGACGTGCTGGTTGAACTCTTGCTGCAGCTTCTCGTTGGCATAATTGATGCAGAATTGCTCGAACGAGTTCTTTGCGAAATGTTCAAATCCATAGATATCTAAAACCCCGATGAAGGAACTGGCCCGGCTTAGCACTTCTTCCGTTGCAAGGCCATGATTGATATTCTCGACGAGCCAGTCAAACAGGCTTGAGTAAATGAATTTTGCAACGGAATCTCTGACCACAAGGGCCTGTTGTTGCGTTAGATTTGACATGATTTTCTCGCCTCTGGTTATCAGCTGCTTCTTGACGGTCCATTTGGCGAAATCACCGGGGTCAACACCGAGCATTTGGCAAGCTCGAACCAGTGATGGCTCTGAGGAAGCGAGAACAGAATCTGTGCGTGTGGCGGTTATCTTGACATTTCCCAGGTGCAATAACGCTGCCAGGATACGAAAGATCTCGGCTTGCTTCTCTTCTGTTACGCGGATGGTAGTTAGGGACTTCCTGGTGGCGTCGAATTCCGTCTTATCGTCAATACCTCCAATGACAGGAGACCCTCCTTGGTTCAAATAATCGAAATGTTCGACTGGTAGAAGCCCTAAGCTCTCCCGTTCACCGTCCGTCGCTCCTGCAATGAGTTGGTAAAAGATGTGGTAATTCCTTTCTTTCAGAGGCTGGAACACGAGCCGTGACCGTTCAAGCAGATAAGTCCGTATCTTCGCTCCGATGATCTCCTGTTGCTTGTCGAACATGATCTCAATATATTTCCCGAATCTTGAAGAGTTATCGTTCCTCGTAGTCTTTGCGTTTCCGAAAGCCTCCATGATTGGGTTAGTGGCAAGGATTTGCTCTTCCGTTTCGCTCATCGCATCCGCCCTCCCTTTTGTGCGTTTACCCGGCTGTTCAGGTGACTCTCGTGTTGCGAAGTATCGCATGATATATTTGGCGCTCACTGTTTTACCTGCTCCAGATTCTCCAGACACCACGATCGTCTGGTTGTTGTTGTCCCGAAGCATATCTCTGGATGTTGTTAGCCCCTGTGACTTCCCACTTTTTCAACATGGTCCTCACGTAAACGCTTCCTCCGCAATTGCAAAGAGATGTGGTGCCTGCGACGCCCGCTGTTTGCCTGCGTATACCTGAACCATCCCCGGAACGTACAAGGAATCAACACGCGCAAATGGATTTGTGGCTATCAACACAATGCCACTGTATGTGTAAATCTCTTTCTGTAGGTACCGTAGCTTAATTGCTTGCAGGACTTCAAAGTGTCAGCAGACGGATCGACCAGGAACGCAGCGATCGACATACCCGCTGGCTCATTGAGATGGGACAAGCTGGTAAGGTCATCGCTGGCTTCTAGCATGGAAGGATTCATGAGAGGGGGAAGGGTAGTATTCCGTTCATCTTGCAGTTTAGCCACCGTCGTCTCTATGTATTTTGGCTATTCCGGCACAATCACCCATCAGCCGCTTTGACTTGGAGAGAGGTTGATCAGAGTATTTCAAGCATTACCTCGCCGTTCGCCAGCCGGAACAGCAGCTTGACTTTGTTCCCTTCGACAGTCTTCTTCTCGACCTCCGATGCGATCCAACCTTCCGTAGCATCGGGCTGCCAGGCGCAAGTCCCAGCATCATAACTGTGTGCCATGGCGGATCACTGCCCCTCTGGGGGTGACCCCTGGACGATCAGTAGACAAGAGTCTGAAGTGATAACACGTCAGCCCCGGCAGGTGGCACACGAGGTGCAAGTGATGCAGCTTCAAGGCATTCAGTAGATGGATGTGGAGGCCTTATAAGCGGCGTACATGTTCGTGGCCAGAAATGTTTATCGTTGAGACGTGGACTGAGCGGCAGATGCCGCTAGCCATGACGCGAAAGGGGCAGAAATTCAGGTACAGTACGGAAGTCGGTTAAGGCCTAACTTACTTCGTAGTCGCCAACTCCAGGGTATTATTATTTGAGGTAACTAATATTCGTATGTAAAATATATACATGAATCATCCACGCCATAAGCTCCCTGCCAGAGAGTATTCGGGTGTACAGCAGACTGGAAAGATTTGTGCATAGCAAGGACTCCCTCAGTCTACGATTCAGCAAATGTCGAGAACTCGACTAACTGATCGAACGGCAAGCAAGCTACCTCTGGCATCAACCTTTGTGGGTGCGTGCTTTGACATCAGATACATAATTCAGATAAGCAGAGGACGTGAAGCATGATCAGACATATCGACCGCTGTAGTGTGCTGTGTGGCCTTGCAGAGTTTGCTATGGTTTCGCAACCATGAATTAAATCTATAAACGTTGAGCACAGATGAAATTGCGCCATTCCCACGTCATGTAGGAGCCAGGTTGAACTGGCTCGTCGACCAGCATTGCCTAAACTTCCTCAATATCAGTATTCCTTCCGCAAGTAGTGATACAGTACAGCTTCCTCTACTCGTTCAATGTACACAGATCGAAGAAGGAGCTGCTTCCGGAAGGTTGACCTAGTATAGGACCCTGGTCATGATCCGAGCTGTGAAGTGTCAACTCCGACGTTTGATACTGCCGCATGAGTAGCAGGGGCTGACTCACAGCTTAGCCCTTCCAAACTCTCGTACAGGTCTTTGATCTCGTGCAGGTTGACGTTACTGATGTCGGCCATGAGGTAGGCAACCTGAATGCATGTCATAAGATCGGAGCCATTCACAGTTCGAAGCCCAAGATCGACCCACCTCGCCTTTGTTGTCGGTCATCTGCTTGTCCACATTATGATCACCTAGAATTTCGTTGACTAGAAAGATTAGCTTTCAAAACAACAAGGGATGCATCGCTAGCCACCTTTCCGTAAGACACCAGGAATATTGTGGTGGATATAGACGACCTACGCCAGCCGTCAGCTTTCCCGACTTCGACACGTGGCACAAGACAGTCTCACCCGCACGTGATTTGGCTCGTCCATCGTCAAGGACCGTAGGTTGACCTCGGGCATATTGACCGCTCCCAGCGTGGCTCCTTCGTTGACGTAGCGAACCAGAGCTTCGCTAACCTCGACGCCAATCGCGCTCTGGGCTTCTTCTGTACTTCCACCGATATGTGGTGTCAGTATGATGTTCTTCAGACTTCGTAGATCCTCAGCCCAGCGGTTCAGATCGTTCTGGAAATAATCGCCGTTGCCGCCAGGTTCACTTGGGTAAACGTCCAGAGCGGCGCCGGCAATCTTTCCGGACCGCATTTCATTGATGAGGGCGGGGATGTCGACGACGCTTCCACGGCTAGCGTTGATCAGATAACTGCCGTGCTTCATTTGTTCGAGCTGTGTGGGGCCGATCATGTTCATCGTCTCTGGTAGTTCAGGCACATGGCATGTAACGAAGTCAGCGGCATTGAGGAGAGCTTCTAGAGTAGGAACTTGCTTGGCAGTACCTAAGGCCATCAAGTTAATAGTGTCGTAGTAGATGACAGACATCCCAAAGGCCTCGGCAAGAACTGATAATTGGGCTCCGATGTGGCCATACCCGATAATGCCTATGGTCATCTATCAGAGAGAAGTCGTCTGCTCGCGCGGACAAATGTTACCAAGGGTCTTGCCCCGTATCTCCCAGCACTTGTTGCTGACTTTGTTCCATGTGCCTCTATGCATCTCCATGGAACGATCTCCCAGTTGACGAGCGAGGGAGATAATCTCAGCAATGACAAGCTCCGCAACACTCCTGGAGTTGCTGAATGGTGAGTTGAAGACTGCGATCCCGTGCTGTGCTGCATATCGCAGATCTACCTGGTTAGTACCAATGCAGAAACAGCCTATCACAATGAGGTTCTTGGCTTCTTTCAGAACTCGAGCAGTGAGCTTAGTCTTGGAACGGATGCCAATGACATGAACGTCGCTTGGTAGTTATTTCAGCCAGCGCCATCACTCGAGACCGTCAACGCATACCGGATCTTCTCAATCAACTGCTCTTCGGCAAGAGACGACTTCAAGAATTCCACCTGATAGCCCTGTCTAGACAGGATGTCACGTCCGGTTTGGTTCACGTTCTCGAGCAGCAGAATCTTGATGTCTTGTGTCGCAAACGGCTTGAGTTGCTTCGTGAAAGCTCCTGTGGTTGAGCGAGAGAGCTGTGGTCCACCGTAGCTGGACGTAGGTGAGTGGAGGAATGCTGTCGGTGACGTCGACAGACTCAGGCTATTAGAGACCTGTCTGGAGAGGCCATTGATACTCGGCACTATGTCTCGCGCAGCTGAATTCATCGCCGCGAATCTGTCCACGAAACGATAATTCAGATTACAAGTACCCGATTTAGGTCGGTTTGCTGGATCAGGAGTACAGCTATACAAGAACGATGTGTGCCTTGGGAGATATATAAGCTGAATTTTGCGTCGAGAACCGAGACTCTACCTGCAGTTTCAGTACGAGGAGTTTGGAGTCTTACCTTAGCTACTCATATGTAGACTCTGGATTTCGAACATTATTAATTGTGGTGGATTATGTGACTCGAAGTCAGTTGGTCTTCTTGTTGTAAGCTCCGAAGATATCTATTTAGGACAGAACAGCGAAAATACAGCTGTTTCGGGGTGGTTGGCTCCAACATGCATTTTGGAATTTTCGCAACTTTGTTTTTGAAAAGCATGTCAAAACACAACATTTTGAGGTTAAAACCACAATAATTGAACAGTTTCTATAAAACTGAATAGACAGTATCATTTTATATATATAGATCTATTAAATGTCAAAGTTTAATACATAAACTTAATTAATTGACAATGTTATCAACACATTCAAATACTTTGATCAACTCCGCACAACAAAGCAGTATTTACACTTAAAAATTATATATTTAACTACAACAATGAGCTTCTATCAAAAAACTGAATAGACAGAATTATTATATATATAAATATCTTTTATTTGTGTAATTTTCAAATATATTGCTTCATAATTGCAAATATAATTTATAAAACATGCAGTATTTACATACAAATCTTTAACAAAAACTGTTGCATATTTCTATCAAAACTTAAATGTTGAAGATTGCTCAACAACATTGTTATTTTTTCATATTTCTTTATAAAAATTTAGCAAATGATAGATCTATAGAAACTGTTCAATTATTGTGGTTTTAACCTCAAAATGTTGTGTTTTGACATGCTTTTCAAAAACAAAGTTGCGAAAATTCCAAAACGCATGTTGGAGCCAACCACCCCGAAACAGCTGTACCGTACACAAAGGTATCTCCGTACAAATGACTCTTACGACTAGCGTAGCCCTCGCTTGAGACCACCGAATGAAATTCTTGAACTTCCCTTGCCCGGCTCCTACGCAACAACGCAACGTGTGGGATTAGGCAAATATCTAGTGACTTTTGACGTTGCTCCCTGATGCCTTCTGCTAAGAAATTTAAGTCTAAAAGGTTTCCCTCACTCGATGCAATGATGGTTTTCTATTACCATGAGGGTGTCCTCCGCGCCAGTCGCCTGATAGATCTGTCTTTGGTTTGACACATGGCGCTTACAGTGAGTTGGTTGAGGGTACAGCGTTTGCAGCGTTTGCAGCGATTGATAAATTAGGATTCTAATGAATGGAAAGGAGATCGTCAAGCATCAAGTGAAGACAAACACCGAGAACAGGCTCAAAAATGATACCGGTAGAACATCGGGTGGAAATCCTCTAGATATCGGAAGCGATCAGCCCTTGATAGCCAGCGCGGATCCCGGTGGCATCAGCCGAACTTTGACGGAAGCCTGTGACTGGGTTCGTTCCACTAGCTCTGCTTGCACTCGGCAGTCTCTTGCTTGGGCTTCGAATTGTCATCCTTATTGCTTATCAGTCCGATGACCTAGAAGGAGAATACAGGTTAAATTCCTACCTCTTCTTCTGACTCGTCTTCGTCATCTTTGTCATCACTGAGGTCGTCGTCCTCTTCGTCATCCTCGTCTTCAAAATCGCCCGCTTCCAAATCGTCTTCGAGTTCTTCAAACTGCAATGCTTCGCCAGTGAACCAGTCGATTGCCCGGGGAATGAGTTTCTCCTTGATATCCTCCCCGAGCTGATAATCTAGTTCCAGACGTTCTTCGATATCAGATGCGGCGTCATCCTCATCGTCTGTCGGTGGTTTCGGCGGCGAGAAGAAGTTGAAGAATGATTCTGTCGGCACCGTCTTCTTCACAACGCGTGTTTGCTTTGTGTCTGGCAGAGTGGAGTTAGTCCCGACAAGGGCTTGTTCAGGGATTTCTTAACTCACTCTTGTTTCGTTGCTTCTTGCTCTCGACCCTTACTGTGAGATCCTTGCCGGATTTCCAGTCAATCTTGTCGCCTTCAGCATGGTCATAGATGAAGTCCCCGCCGTACCCGCTCTCTTCCTGGTAGAAGTAGGTTTTGGTGATGATGCTGTTTGTGAAGTACTCGTTCTCAGCGAACTCAAAGATGACTCGGAACCCAGGACGATCAAGATACTCCATCCGCACATCCGTGAGAGACTTGAGGGCGGCCTCATCCCGATCGGTGATCATCTCCGCCAGTGAAACTTGGTTCTTCATTGCTGAAAGCCAGAATTCGGGAATTCCAGAAACATTTTCGTCCTTCTTCTCTTGGCTTTCTGTCTCCGGCTTTGTGACGTCGTCATCTTCGTCCTGTCCTTCTTCCGGCTCACCGGCCTTGACCTCTTCCTCGGTTGGTTCGGTAGCTCCGTTGACGATCTTGGCGCGTTTCTGATATAAAGGAGTGAACTTGGCAAAATACTTCTTCTCCAGCTGCAGCACTTCCTCTTGAAACTCGGCTTCCAATTTGGTATGCTCCTTCTGTACGCCCTTGAGACCGGCAACACGACGACGAACCGGAGCAGGGAGAGATTCGATGTACCCCGAAGAGCGTCCCACCAAGGAGCCAAGCTTGCCCTGAATCATAGAGACCAACTTGGGGTTTTGAGCGAAGATTGAGGCAGCCGCGGCCCGATCGAGATCCTCTGCAAGAAAACGCGGTCAGTTTCAAATAAGATGTAAGAGAAGCTTTTGTCAACTAGACAATGAGAACTGAGGGTTTCAAGACGAACCTTCTTTGATGCTGGTTACTCCGGGCTGTTGAGCGTGCGATGAGATTGGTGCATTATTCGCAGGAGTATTTTGAGGAGTCCTAATTCAAGTGAGTGTGAGTGCTCATCAAGAAGGTTGAGAGATCAGGTTTGGCAGGACTCACGGTGCGGTGATGTCAAGCTTTTTGTTTCGAATAGGCTCAGACATGGTCAGAGTACTTGTGGAAATGCGAATGTTGAGATGATGTGCAGAGGAGATTGAAAGTGGTCAGGGAATATTAAGATAGTAGTGAGTGAGCAGCTACAGTACCAAGGATGAATTTTTGAGAACCTTAATACTCATGTAGAGTACCTACGGTGAGGCAACTTGCCTTACCTAAGGTAGGTACCTTATAACTTGAGTGAAGTTTTTGTACTACAGCTATTCCTAGAATGTTGGCTCCAAGGGGCGCATAGCAAGAATTTGTAGAAAATAAACAGTAAAATCTGTCTAAATTTCCTCTTTCTTAATCATCATTCACAAAATCAATCTTGCTGTCTTTCTCAACATCATCATTGTCACTGTCACTATGAGACATCCTCATAGTCTTGATCACAACATCAGAAACAATATATAAATGAATTTGAAGTGTAAAATGTCACTTAAGATCATAGTGAAGATCACAGAATATAGTTGAAAGTACATTGAGAGAATGCAGAGAAATCTATAAAATTGAAGATTAATTACTGTACTTAAATTGTTTAAATTAAGAACATTAAGACTATTCACAGTTGCTATGACAGAGATAGATCTTAATTTAAAGAGAGAAATCTGATTTATTAACAATTAATATAGAAAGTACTTAATTTTCTTAAGAATTGATTCACAGCATATTTGAATAAGATGTAGAGATATATTTAATATAAATATGAAATTTAGATCAGCATTAATACTGTTAGTCTCATCATTAAACAGATTAATTAATTAAGAAAGTAAATAAACATTCTTTTATTACTGTTATTGTTATTAAGAAAATGTTTTTTAATGTTAAAAATAAATCATTAAATGTTCTTAAAAGATCTGTAACAACTAAATGATGCAGCTAAGTAGCTAACATGTTAATTAACTAATCTTTATCAATAAAAGTGTTGTTAATCTTTATATTGCAGACAGAAAGTTTAATTAAGCTGTTGTGAAAAAGTAAGCAGTCATGAAGAAGTTCTTTTAAAAAGAAAAGCATTACAGCATTCTTTCAGCATATATAATTGATGACTATATTGCTTAAGAGATTTATGAGAAAAAGATAAACAAGAAAATGTTTAATACTTTTATTTAGAAGAAGATCTTATCTTTATATAAGCAATTTTTAGAGTTATGCAGTGTTCTATGCATGAATAATTGTGAAATACATCATTCAGAGATAAGTCTTCATATTAATATAAGTATTCTTGCTATTGCTATTGCTAATCTTAGTGACAGAAGCTTACAGTTATATATTATAAGATCAGTGTTGTTCTTGCATTTTTTTCTTTCTATTTGTCAGACTATAACTTTATTGAGAAGTTGTTTAGTGAATTAAAGACATGAATGCAGAGACATAAGATATTGATGAAGAAATTTAAGAATAAGTTTTCAGCATTTATTTATATGACTGTACAGAAATATAAGATGAAAGATAATTCAGAGAGATATTTTTGAAACAGCTTTATTAATTATATATAAATATATTATTATAATAAATTAGCTATCATTTCTCATTGTCTTTAACATTTACAATGTTTTCTGCTTCTTCTTAAAATCATAAATCTCTGTAAAATAAGTCTCTATAGTTATCACATATTTTCTTTTCTTCTAATATGAATGTAAAACTTTCTTTAACTGTCATTTAAGATTGACTGAAATGCTCAGCTTTCTTTATATTTATTTAGTGATTAGCTGTATACTCTGTAAATTGTACATTTCTTTTAAAAGAATATCACAATAATTCATTAATTATATCTTTAAAGTAGAGTGTTTTCACTTAAATTAAGCAAAGAAGTTCTGCAGCTATGTTTTAGAATTGATGCTTAAGTTAAGTAAACTGCTGATAAGTGATACTGCAGACAGTGCTGATGAAAATGTGATGAAATGTGTTTTTTGTGAAGACTGTAAAGTCTGTGATGAAGATGATGAAGATAGTGAAGATAATAAAGATAATGAAGAAGACAGTGAAGATATGAACTGCAGAGAAAGCAGTTAAGAAGAAGATAAAGAAGAAAAATATTGAGCTAAGATATATAAAACATAATGTGAAGACTGTGAAGACTATAAAGACTGTAAAGAAGAAGAAGAATACTGTAATGCTGTAATTAATGAAATTAATAGTTTTAATATAATCTCAACATCACTGAAAGAAACTGTGAAAATAAAGATTTCTGATGCTGATGTTGATGCTGATGAGAAAGTGTAAATTTGAATGAGATGAGATGATGAAGATGTTGTAAATATTGATGACATGAGAAAGAAGAAAGACAGTATAATTAATAATAAGATTCTCTTTTTTAACTGATTAACTGACATAATCTTTATGCTGATGAGTAATGTATAAATTGTTGCTTCATTCTTATTAACAGTCTTTGTTTACATTTAAATAGCTGCAGAATTAAAAATCTCATGAATGTTGTTGTGAGAAAGACAGTAATGATTATAATTAAAATATGTCTTATCATCACATTAATAGTGAATAACAATAGCATTTAATATATAATTAATGTTTTTCAAAGTCTTTACACATTGATCTGCATTCTTTTTATATATCACAGTAGCTGTTCTCTGATATTTGTTAGTAAAGACATTAAAAATCAATGAAGAAAGAAGATAAATTTATATTTAATGCTTAAGCTTATTTTTCTTCTTCATAACTTCTTTCTTTATTAACTTCTCACTTACTGTAATGATATTCTCTGCTGTCTTTCTATCTCAGTTAACTTTTATAATGACTGTTATTTCTTTTCTCTTATTATTATCTTACAATTTAACAAGATTCTTCACTTTCTATTAATTATTTGTGTCTTTAAGAATCACAGTGATCACAGCATTCTTCTTTATAGCTAAATAGTTGATTTTAATTCTTATTCAATGTCTATAATAAAAGTATTTTCTCTCATTACAGTATTTCTTGACTGCTGCTGACTGCTTAAAATCTTAAATTCTTTACATAAAGCTCTTTTCTTTCTCATTCAATTTAAAGACATTCAAGTTCTCATTCATCAATTTCTCATTTAAATATACTGTATAAAACACAATATATTGTATAAATGACACTGAATCTTTGTTGACAGCAATATTGAGATTGAGAATCTCAATGAGATCATTGTCAAGATTCAGTAAACAGACTGATGTGAATACTGATATAAACACTGATTCTTATGTTACAGAAGACTTCTTCTGTAAAGAAGAAGTTTTTGCAAGAATCTTTCATTTTGTCATAGTGATGATGATGATGATGATGTTGAGAAAGGTAGTGAGGTTGATTTCATGAATGATGATTAGAAAAGAGAGAATTTAGACAGATTTTACTGTTTATTTTCTACAAATTCTTGCTATGTGCCTCTTGGAGCCAACATTCTAGGAATAGCTGTAAGTACCTTAAGGTAGTACCTTACGGTTGTGAAGTGAACCTTGTTCTTCGTCTGCGGTGGGGTTATTTTCTTCAACAACCTCCTCTTGGCTCGAACCCCCACCAAAACCGACTTGTACCCTGTCTTCGCTTGTCTACGCAGCGGTACATGCCGTGCTCAGCTTTCAGGTACGGTAGGTACCTTGAGGTAATGCTTTTGGCTCAGGTACGAGTAAACCGGCATACCCTTTAGCAGCGTCCCAAGCTCTGCCGGAGAAGACACTGTCGCAGTGTTCTTCTTTCGACATGGCTGGACCCGGGTCACTGCCCGTACACTCTTGGCAGAGTAACTCGAGTCCACACCGGGTTTCGCGTTCAAGCTATGATTCCTCGCCATATAGGCGGGACTCGAATATCAGCAAGTCAGTACGCATGCACAGACGGTTTTACCAAGTCTAATGTGTGAATGTTAGTGCAAGTTTTGTGTCCGACGTTGAAATGGCACACAACGAGGTTATAACTCCTGCTGTGTCATGGATCATCATATCCCGCGCTGACTTTGGTGGAGGTCTTTGCTGGTCCGATGTCTGAAAGCATACCGTCGAGTATCACTTCATTTGCACACCGCGGTTCTCGCGCAAACTCGACAACTAGCTTCACCTACTTCCAAGAAAGTGAGCAGCCGGAAGCGTGGAATACGGACGAGGCGGTGATAGAGGAAAGCGAGGATGAAGCCAGTTTGGGAGATTGGCCTGAGGATGATCTCGAGTCCAATCAACCGCGATCTCCACGGCGGGAATCATCAGGGTCTTCTAGAATCTCGGCTGAGAACCCTCTGCTCCGCCAAGTGTCGTCGAAGACAGATAGCAGCGGCTATGGCCACGGAGGTCGCTTTAGTCAAAAGATCTATATCCTGACCGAAGACCTGACCATCGTGGTTGCTGGGTTCCGCACAAGTGTCGTTGGGTTGGCTATCTATCTATTTCTATGCGTCATAACTGTAGGGCTGAGCTACTTGTTGTTGCGATGGCTACCAAGGTGGCGAGTACGACTAATAGGTTCTCCAACGCCTCTGCGCGAGTGTCCCTGGGTTGTCATTGAGGTAAGCTCATTGTCGCACCGTCTTTAGATTGACCACGTCTCCTGATTTCGGCAGAACCAATGGGGTGAGTTCAGTGTTCAATATGTCACGGATCAACAGTATGGGCAAGCCCTATCGACCGTCTTCGGGTCCAACGAGAAGGGGGGTTCGAGATACTATGACGAAGACGATGACCCCGTCATAAATCAATTGCGCTTTGTGAATTATCGGTACATCAGATTTTCTTTTCATCCTCTGAAAGACATATTTGTACTCAGCAATAGTTGGAAGGATCCGAGCTGGACCGATGTCAGGTCTATAAGAGCCGGGCTGGATGGTGAGGAGAAGGAGCACCGACAGAGAGTCTTCGGAATGAATCTTATCTCCATTGAAGAAAAGTCTGTGCCGCAGCTGTTGGTTGACGAAGTAGGTTCCGCTCATGTGTTTCATGTTCAAACTGCTCACTGAAAGAAGGCATTTCATCCTTTCTACGTGTTTCAAATTGCCAGCTTGATCCTGTGGTCCCTCGACCGATACTATTACTATGCGGTCTGCATATTCGTTATATCTGTTGCCAGCATTACGACTACATTGCTCGAGACACGCTCGGTGAGCTCAACTCTTGTATACGCTTGCACTTCGCTGATTAACAGACGATGCGACGTCTGCGAGAGCTGTCGAGATATGACTGTGATGTGCGAGTCTTGCGGAACCGTTTCTGTCAGTGCTTTGTCTGTTCAATCACGATGTATGCTTACCACGTTCAGGGCGCTACATAACTTCCAGCGAGCTGGTCCCCGGAGACGTATACGAAATTTCGGACCCTTCTCTAACACAACTCCCATGTGACAGCCTGTTGTTGGCTGGGGACTGCATAGTCAACGAGAGCATGCTAACAGGTATAAAACCTTCTCAACGATGCTAGACAGGAAGTACTCATGTTTCAGGTGAATCCATCCCGGTATCGAAAATTCCAGCGACGAACGAATCTCTGGCTCTGCTCGATCTAAGCGCATCCTCAATCCATCCAGATGTCGCGAAACATTTCCTCTTCTCTGGCACAAAGATAATTCGAGCAAGACGCCCACAGGATGATCAAGATGACGAAGCTGTCGCTCTGGCGATCGTAGTGCGGACCGGCTTCAACACCACTAAGGGGGCATTGGTTCGCTCTATGCTGTTTCCAAAACCCTCGGGTTTCAAGTTCTACAAAGACTCGTTCCGGTACATATCTGTTATGGGAGGAATTGCCGTCCTGGGCTTTGCTGCATCGTTCACTAATTTTGTTCGCCTGAAGGTAAAGCAAGATCATAGATGACTGTGGTCTTCCGCTGACATCAGACCAGCTTGCTTGGCATCTTATCATTGTTCGCGCACTGGATTTGGTCACTATCGTCGTCCCTCCCGCGTTACCAGCGACTCTGACCATAGGGACGAATTTTGCATTGTCTAGGCTCAAAAAGATGCAAATCTTTTGCATTAGTCCTCAAAGGTACTATTCACTCTAGACGGCTTAAAGAAGCGCAGCTAAACTGTCCAGAGTCAATGTGGGTGGAAAACTCGATATCGTTTGCTTCGACAAGACGGGAACATTGACAGAGGAAGGTCTGGATGTCCTAGGCGTTAGAGTAGTACACCGACCGGGCATGAGGTACGCAAGCGCGATCAGTCCGTTCGACGGAAGAGAATTAGCCGGCAGCTAATGGACCCTTAGGTTTAGTGATATCCTCAACGACTCAGCATCGCTGCTGCCAGGCGCAAGCTATGAACGGGATCCGACAATTGACTACCAGCTTCACAAAGCAGCTCTATATACAATGGCCACTTGCCATTCTTTGCGTGCGGTCAACGGTGAGCTTCTTGGCGATCCGCTGGACCTAAAGATGTTCCAGTTCTCAGGCTGGTCGTTCGAAGAAGGGGGACAGAAGATGGGCAGCGGTGACGTTGAGGAGCAGACGAAGCTCTCTCCGTCGGTTGCGAGGCCTCCGGCAGGGTTGGACTTCGACATTGACGCCAGCAGCGACGATACCATTGTAGGCTGGACCCAAAGGTTCTTTGTCTGAGCTAATCTGGGGATTAGACATTACCAATTGAGCTGGGCGTGGTGAAATCATTCGAATTCGTCTCACAGCTCCGTCGGGCTAGCGTCGTTGTACGGCAATTTGGAGCCCGAGGAGTGGATGTGTATGTTAAAGGTGCACCAGAGTGTATGAAGGACATATGTCGCGCGGAGAGCTGTAAGCTAATCCCTGTCCAGTTGGATCCAGAACTCGAGATACTGATGACATAGAAAATAGTCCCGATTGACTACGACGAGTTGCTAGGTTATTATACTCATAGAGGGTTTCGAGTCATTGCTTGCGCTACTAAACATCTTGCCAATTTAAGCTGGCTCAAGACGCAGAAAATGACTCGCCCAGAAGCTGAATCGGATCTTGAATTCGTCGGCTTCTTCGTCTTCGAGAATAAGCTTAAACATAACACAGCAGGTGTAATTCAGGAGCTCAATGAGGCCGGGATTCGCAATGTGATGTGCACGGGAGACAATATCTTGACTGCAATCAGCGTGGCAAGGGAGTGTAATCTCATGGACCGCACTGCACATTGTTTCGTTCCACGTTTCCTTACAGGTGCGGGTTCTCCATCACCTTCTCTACGTGTGCTTACAACTTTGCAGGTGATCCGCAAACTCCACACGCTCGTTTGAGATGGGAAAGCATAGATAATCAAATACACCAGCTGGACGAGCATACGCTCATGGTTGTTACAACTCTCGCCCCCAGCCCTTCTTTCAGTGGGCTAACGGGTTCTAGCCCCTGCCCGCACCACTTGGAACCGATGTTTCTCTGCCGTATGATGTTCTAAATATGCGCAACTACTCATTGGCGGTCAGCGGTGACGTCTTCCGCTGGATTGTCGACTTTGGATCTGAGGAAATTCTTCACAGGGTATGGCGTCCTTTAGCGCATGGTATGCTTGGCTCCTGCTCAATGAGGAACAGATTCTTGTCCGTGGACAAGTGTTCGCTCGCATGTCTCCGGACGAGAAGCACGAGCTGGTAGAAAAACTGCAGAGCATTGACTACTGTTGTGGATTCTGCGGAGACGGCGCGAATGACTGTGGCGCTCTGAAGGCCGCTGACGTCGGCATATCACTATCGGAGGCGGAGGCGTCTGTGGCTGCACCGTTTACCAGTCGGATTTTTGATATCTCATGTGTTCCCGAGGTCATCCGGTGAGACACAATGGCATGTAACCGGCTCGAACCATACTGACACTTCAACAGAGAAGGCCGTGCTGCCTTGGTCACGAGTTTCTGTTGCTTCAAATATATGAGTCTCTACTCTGCGATCCAGTTCACTTCTGTCAGCTTCCTATATGCATCAGCATCCAATCTAGGAGACTTCCAGGTTTGTGCCTCGTTCGATAGGCAATCGAGGGACGGCCACCTAACGTTGTTCAGTTTCTGTTCATAGACCTTTTCCTCATTCTTCCAATCGCCATTTTCAGTGAGCACACCTGCGCGCGGACTACGAGCTTGACTGACTTGTGGTAGTGGGCTGGACTGGCGCCCATCCTGTACTGTCTCGAAAGAGGCCAACGGCGAGTCTCGTCTCGCGAAAGGTCCTCACTCCTTTGTTGGGCCAAATCACTATCTGCATTATCGTTCAACTTGTAGGGCTCGGGGTTGTGCGAAAACGATCTTGGTAAATCATGATAGCTTTTGCTGGTAGATTATCGCTTACGCTAAGAGGGCCAGGTTTATCCCACCACAGCTGAACCGTGAGAAGTCGAATATCGAGAATTCCGAGAATACTACTCTCTTTCTGATATCTTGTTACCAATATATACTTTCGGGTGTTGTATTGAGCGTCGGTCCACCATTCCGCCAGGCAAGCACACGAAATTGTACGGTCCCAAATCTGTCACGAAATTGTTTCATTGCTGACGAAGACTGATAGTGCCATTCGTGGTAACCATCGTCGTAGCTTTTCTATTCTCGTCATATATGCTCTTTGACCCTGCCGAGTGGCTGTCTCGGTTCATACAACTCACGAAATTGTCTAGGAAGTTCCGGATCTTCATGTTGATACTATCTTTAGGTGGTTTCGGATGTGCTTGGCTGGCGGAAAGGAGATTCTTTCCGTGGCTTGCAGCTGTTATAGCCCAGACCCACCGTTTCGTTCTACCGGAGCATCGGAAGAAACGGAAGGCATACAAGTTACTGCTGGAGAAGATGCGTACATAGGTGTCACACGCGGTAGAATAGTAGAATAATCATTCTAGTGGCGATGATCGTGTAGCTCGTGCTTGTGTCCTCGGAGTTTCCCTCATGATTTCGAGAAAGCTCAGTTCTGACGTTGATTCATGGCTTCTCCACCGTAGCCGAATCGTAGATACCTTCAAAGAGTCGGTGAAAACTGTAGAAGCTAGTAAGAGTAAACCGGGAACGCCAGCTGGCAGGCTGTAATAGTACTTGGGATGTCAGATTATCTCATCGGATATGCCTTGGAAGCCCGATGGTCTGATAACAGAGATATGTATTTCGGGCGACTTGAAAGACTAGAACCTGGCTCAGGTATACGTGAAGACAGCCCGCCCCAGCTGACACCACCACAATCGATCCGGCGAGGCCCCGCAAAAAGGCCCTTGCTGCTCATATCAATGATCCCATGGATGCTTCCAACCCAGCAACGCGGGCCCATCCTTCTTCGCCCGGTACATTAGCTGCAAAATGTCAATAAGTCTGCCCAATTCCTAAGCATGCCATGACTCACGAAGAACCACATACTAGCACCTAACATCGTCGCCGTATATCGATAGAGAGGTCGCACTGGATGAACGTGAATAGGATGATGGCTAGCCATTGCGGACTCTCGGCTTCGGCAGCAACTAGTTTGACCGTTAGAACAAGTACAACAGATACAACGTGACACTCACTTATTTCTGAACGATGTCGTCCCAGGTCACGCTCAGAAAGCCTAGTATTTCATCGTTACGGAACTACCTTGGGTGGTAAGGTACAAATAACTCACCTCGAAGATGCTGCTTAGATAAGCTACGGGAACCTCCATGATACAGAGAGCTCTCACTGAGCCGCAAACCACTGCTGCAGATCCGACGCGTTTCCCGACCAGAGACACTTGACTTTTCGGATCAGTGTGATGCAACAGACAGGATTGTCACAACATATAGAGCACAACACTTCACAAGCGTACAAGCTCAACGGACCGGGTCTATTGCCCAGTGCTTTTTCACGGACAAAGTACTCAATGACAGAGTTTCACAAGCTCCTGTCACCCTTAGCAGTGGACCTCCTGCCAGAGAAGGATGTGCAACTGTCGTGTTTAGATGATTTCTGAGTATGGCGCAGCTCACGAAGGTCCCACTTGAGCGGACCGATGATGGCGAAACCAGATTTCGTGGTTGCTCGAACATCCGTGAATATGAAATCTTGGGCAAACTTGGGGAAGGGACATTCGGGTCAGACTCCGCTGTAAAGGAGCAGTCTTTGGACGAAGCATCAAGGAGAAATCTTTACTGATGGATATCCGAGAGTAGCGAAGTGCACAAGGCTCGGTCGCGGAAGAACGGCGCTATGGTTGCGCTCAAGAAGATTTTGATGCACAACGAGAAAGACGGGGTGAGCTTGGTTGCATCATGGGAGTTCTAGTGCTGGGCTGAGGCTTGACGTAGTTTCCCATCACGGCTTTACGTGAGATCAAGCTATTGAAGATGCTTTCTCATGTCAATATCCTGAGGTTGGAGGAGATGGCGGTTGAGAGAAGCAAAGGTCTCCTCCTGAACATCCTAGATGTTTATAGCCCTGAATTGACTTAGAGATAGGCGAAGGGAGAAAGAAGGCTGTTATGTACATGGTCACCCCATACATGGACCATGACCTATCGGGTCTGCTCGAGAACCCGGATGTCCATTTCACAGAGCCTCAAATCAAGTGCTACATGCTTCAACTTCTTGAGGGGCTACGATTCTTGCACAATGTAGGCGCACTGTTACTCATGACTCTGTTGCGGTCCTCCAGTACCACACCACTGACGTACTGGACCACTGCAGAAAAAGATCCTGCACCGAGATATGAAAGGTAAGCGGCTTCACTGTCACTGTCTTACTATTAGCCTACGCTCATACGACGTGCTAGCTGCCAATCTGCTCATCAATAACCAAGGAATCTTGCAGATTGCAGATTTTGGGCTGGCTAGACCATATGATGATGAAGTCCCACAGCCCGGTAGAGGTGGCGGCGAGGCTACTAGGGACTACACAACTTTGGTGGTGACCCGGTGGTACCGGCCTCCTGAGCTCCTACTTCAGCTCCGACGCTATACCACAGCGATCGATATGTGGGGAGTTGGGTATGTAGATCATACTAGCCAATTTGTCTGGCAGGGCTAATGTGTGCTCTGACCAGCTGCGTCTTCGGCGAAATGTTCAAGGGTAAGCCTATCCTGGCCGGTAACAGCGATCTCAACCAGGCTCAAATGATTTTTGACCTGGTTGGATCTCCTACGGAAGAAAACATGCCAGGCTGGAGTTCACTCCCTGGTTGCGAGGGCGTCAAGTCTTTCCAGCCTCGGCCTGGTAATCTAGCACAGGTCTTCAGAGAGTGGGTTCATCAGGGTTTTACGAAATTCTTATAATCTAATACCGGGCCACAGGCAAGGATCATCCGCGATATCTCTGCTTAGCGAGCTGCTAAAGCTTGACTGGCGGAAGAGAATCAACGCACTAGACGCACTACAACACCCCTACTTTCAAAGTCCGCCCTTACCAGCGAAACCAGGAGAGTTGCCGCGATTCGAAGACTCCCATGAGCTCGATCGAAGGAAGTTCCGCGGCCAAAAGGCGGCCTTACCACCTGCCCCAGCGGGTGGGACTGTAGGGATGGGATCAAAGGGTGAGTGGGCGAACTCAGGTGGCCCCTCAAGTCAAGGACCCCACGCGAATGGACATGCTCCGCGAAACAGTACCGGCAACGCAGGATATGGAGGCCCTGGGGGAGGCTTCCAAGGTCCTGCTAGTGTTACCGACCATAGGCAGCCACGGAACGGATACGATGGTCGAGCGTCGAATCCGCACCAGCACTCCCGCATGGCGCAGCCTCCTTTGGGATCATCAGTCCACCGTCCTCCATGGGACCGGAGCGGGCTACCCCCAAAACCCCCGCCAACCCACCAACCCTGGGGAAGTCAAGGTTGGGCGGGTGAAACCCAATCCGACGGGAGGGACTCTAGGCCGCCTCCGTCCCGAGCAGGGCTTGCAGGAGGCGTCAGTGGCAGGCCCGATACGTATATTCCGAACTACGCTGGTGGTGGCGATAGCCTTAGGCCGCGAGATGACGGAGGACGGCGGGAAGACCGAGCTGATCGAGACCGGAGCGTGGATCGGAGGTACTATGACCACCATCTTGATTATGGTAGCAGGCGAAGTCGGAGTCCTGAACGAAACCGAGACCGAGATAGAACTCGCGAGCGGGAAAGGGATCTATATCGTCGGTAACTTATACCACTGCGTATACCTGGAAGTTGAGCCATTCTTTCGTCTGTTATATCGCGGCTTCTGTGCGTCCTTGGAGTTCGGTACGGGTCTAGTTTAGCCAAATGATGGAAGCATAGCGAGGCGTCAGATGTATTCTTGAGAACTTCTCGACTGATGGGCTTTCCGGCGAGTGGCACCTGCTGAGAAGATTCATCAATCATCAGGGACGGTCTCAGTATGTGCCGTTCGACGACGCGAGCTTTTGGGTACCCTGTGTACTACTAAAATTGAGGCATGATTTCGGATGGCTCCAAACTTCTAAGCTATAGTATCGCTCGCACGCAGTAGATGACCCCACAAGGCTCCTGATATGTATTCTATGAACTTGCCTAACTCCAAATAATTCAAATCATAAGGTACGTATCGGCGTGGTTTAGTCCTATACATCTCCGTGCGGTTATCATACAGCTGTTCTTAGAAGTTCGGTGTCAACGTGCGATATGGAATTTTCACAAGTTTGTTTTTGAAAAGCATGTCAAACCACCACATTTTGATGTTAAAACCACAACTAAACATATATTTTCATCAATCTGAATAGGCAGAATTCTTATATATATATAGATTTATTATTTGCTAAATTTTTATAGAAAAATATAAAGAGATAACAATGTTATTGAGCAAACTTCAATATTTAAGGTTTAATTGTAATATGCGGCAGTTTTTGATAGAAATTTGTATGTAAATTTTGCTTATTTTACAAATTATACTTATATTCATGAAGTAATATACTTGAAATTTGCAAGAATAAAAGATCTTTGTATATATAATAATTCTGTCTATTTACTTTTCTAATAAAAATCATTATTGTAGTTAAATAAGTGTTTTTCATGTGTAAATACTGTCTTGTTATATGAATTTCAACAAAGTATTTGATACTGCTGATAGCATTGTTATTTTACATTATTTACTTATAAGAATTTAACAATTCATAGATCTATCTATATATAAATATACTGTCTATTCACTTTTATAGAAACTATTCATTAATTGTGGTTTTAGCACAGGAATGCTGTGTTTTGACATGCTTTTCAAAAAAAAGTTGCAAAAATTCCATGTCGCACATTGACACTGAACTTCTAAGAACAGCTGTACAGGTCGCCGGTATGGTACTGTATAGATTCTTTATAGAGCCGGACAGAGTTCCCCAGTCTCAACTCCGCCCACCAAGCCCGTCAATAATCCCACCCCAACCAACTCACTTCCCTTCCCTTCCCGCCCCTCCTACCCTCATCCGCCCCAGCCAACGATGGGAGCCAAATCGAAGCCCGTAACCAAGAAACGCAAAATCCTCTCCCGACCCCAAGCTCACGCCCAACCCAAACCCCACCGACACCAACACCAACACCAACCCCCTCACTACCAACAACAGCACCAAAGCCCAACCATCCCCTTCCACCCGCACGACCGCATCCTCCTCGTCGGCGAAGGCGACCTCTCCTTCGCGCACGCCCTGCACGCCCACCACCGCTGCCGCCACATCCTCCCCACCACCCTCGACGGCCAGGCCGACCTCGGCAGGAAATACCCACACGCGGCGGAGAGCATTACGTATTTGGAGGGCGAGGGCGTCAGGGTCGTGTATGGCGTCGATGCGACGAGGTTGGGGAGGAGCGGCGGCGGAGGGGGCAGGGAGGTGAGGGAGGGGTGGAGGGTGCGGGGAATGGTGGCGGGGGGGTTGGAGCGGGGTGGGGGTGGAGGCGAGGGTGGGGAGCGTGTGGAGGAGGGGGAGGAGGAAGAGGAGGAGGAGGAGGAGGGTGACGGGGGTGAGGAGGCAGGGCGGCGGGCTGGCGAGGTGGAGAAAAGGGAGATAGGAAAAGGGAGGGGACCGGGCTGGGACAAGATCGTCTTTAATTTCCCGCACGTGGGCGGCAAGACGAAGGATGTCAATCGGCAGGTAAGGTATAACCAAGGTTCGTCCCTTTCCTTTCCTTTCCTTCCCTTCCCTTCCCTTCCCTTCCCTTCCTCTCAAACCCTCCTTCCCCAATCCCGTCGTCCCCTGCGTACGCCCCGGCTGAGCTTCTCCGTGCGGTCGGCGCAGAACTCCTCGTGTCCTTCTTCAAAGCTGCCATGCCCCTCCTCGCACCGCCCTCGTCGCCGCCTACCGGCACCGACCCGAGCAGTGCCATCGTCGTCACCCTCTTCGACGGCGAGCCTTATACGCTCTGGAACATCCGCGATCTGGCCCGCCACGTCGGGTTGAAGGTCAGCCGGAGCTTCAAGTTCCAGTCGAGCGCGTATCCGGGGTACAGGCACGCCAGGACGTTGGGCAACGTGGGTGGCGTGGTGGGTGGGGGTGCGTGGAGGGGGGAGGAGAGGGCGGCGAGGACGTATGTGTTTGAGGTTGATGGCGGTGATCGTGCTGGTGCGCGAGGGCGTGGGAATGGGAGTAGGGGTGGAGTGGGGAGGGTGAAGAGGAAGAGGGGTGGGAGTGAGGAAGATGAGGATGATTGATCGAGTGGTTGATTTGTAGCTGGCTTTGCTACGATGCTATGGTGTTCTATCTAAAGCTCGGACGCCCGGACGCCCAGGCGCCGCTACGCTCCGCTATGCTACCAGTATGGAAGGACGCTGAAGAAGCACATGTGCAAAGCGCGGGGCAGGTCAGGCAGGAAAAGATTCCTACGAGATGTAAACCTTCCTGATCATGGAAGCGTCGAAAACTTCCTGCGTCGTCGGGTCCTTGACCTGACCATCCGGGAGTCCGACCTTGGCGCTCATCTGCAGCAACCGATCTCGTCCGTAGATCCGACCGTTGGGCAGGACGATCGGATCGTTCTCGACGTAACTCTTGGTGTGGTGCGCGTAGGGCACGTTTCGGGCGAGATCGTTCAGCTCGGTCGAGCAGATGGGGCAGACGGAAGTGGTCGAGGAGCTTGCGTTGGAGCTGCTGCTGGCATACTGTGAGTGGCAGGATGGTGTTTTCAGAGCGGAGAGTCCGGCCGAGAGGGCGATGTGGAGTAACGGTCTGGAGGGAAGGGAGAAGAGCTCATGGTGGGTTTTGACGAAGAGAGATGCGAGGTAGTCCCATCGGAACTGCGAGTACATTGTCTATGTAGCGTCACCATTAGCAGCGCAAGGACGCCGAGTGAACGCCCCTTAGAACACCTACCTTGTATGGTTCCGCCTGCGTGTCAGGGGCAAACGCGAGCAGGCCCGCAGCTCTATGTATCTCCGCAAAATGCGTATCCATGTGTGGTGCCAAGTATTTCCGCGCGTGGACCGTTGCTTCGAGTAGCTTGTGTGCCTGCCCGCTCCGGACCAACTCGATATATTGCTGCAGCCGTAACTCGAACTCAAGCTTGTTCTACACCCGCCCAATCAGCTCAGATCACTTCTCCGGTAGCACAACGCGGGCACGCCTACGCTCGTCTTCTTCATCATCGGCTTGTGCTCCAAGCACCACGCCAAGCACTCCTGCGTCCTCCCGTTCCGCAGACTCTGCTCGACCTGATGGCACTGCACAAAGACATCCACATCCACCAGGTCCTCGATCCCCTTCTCCCGTGCCAACGCCCTCGCACTCTCCCCGTACCCGCTCCTCAACAAATAATCGACCAGCAATCTGTTCAGCCTCACTCGCGACCACTCGTCGTACTTGACGTCCGCCAGACTCGGGATCTCGTACAGATCCTGCAGGTGCCGGATCCGCTGCCTCGAGTGCCGCTGTATGGCCTTCTCTTCCTCGTGCAGGCTTTCCAGTTTCCGCTTCAGGCCCTGCATCCGGCCGATCATGCTGTCGAGGGAGGCGAGGGTCGGGATGGCAGCTTGGCCGGACAGGGAGGCGTTGGCGGTCGTTTTGAGCGTCGAGAGGACGCTTGTCTGCTGCATTTCGACGTGCCGTCGAGCGATTTTGAGGTTTTTGCGAGCAAGTTCGTGCGGGAGACGGAGAAGAGGTTGATCCTGTGCTCGGTATCTCGTGAGAAAAGGTCTCCTGGCCAGGGGGTGAGTAAGGAGGAGCTTACGAGGAGCAGGTGGCTTTCTGCATTGAGCCTCGTTGTGGTGAGCTCCGCCATGTTTTCCGCACCTGGGAGCTGTATCTTTCTAAAATGAAAATTTCTCTCTAATAGAAAACGTCTGGGGGTGTATGTGGTACCCGACGATCAGGGAGTGTCAGTCTTGTGATAACTTGACTCGAACTGTTGTCACGCATGGCGGGGTTCTGATGCAAAGCTTGCATTAAATCTGCATAAACGAGCATAGGATGGCGAGGCATTTACAACAGCCCAATCAACTACATACTGAAGCAATCGGTCACTGATACCACCTTCATAGTATGTTTCTTTATACTTAGCCAAACTCCGTTATTATCCGGACAGCTCGTATGGTACAAGGGAATCGAGAAGTCCAAGGCGAAATGTACAAAGATCTTGGACTAGAGCAACTCCCCTGCCAAAGCGAACGCCTAGTACAACGACCTTATTCACTGTCGTCACTTGAATCCCCCTTTTTCGATTTCCGCTTCTCCTTTTTCTCTTTCTTTTCCTTCTTCTTTCGTTTCCTTTCGGCCTTCTCCTCCGATGTTTCCCCTTCGTGCCTTTTCCGCTTCTTGGAGTCTCCGTTCTCTAGCACAGCCCTTGACTCAGCTGGCACTGCGGGTGGCGGGGCGTCTACCGGAGGGATAGGCGGTGCGCTGAGTACATCTGCTTGTGTGGTGGTCTCTGTTTTCGGCTGGGCAGCTGTACCGTTTTCTAGAGGTGCGTTGAAATCCTTGTAGTCTTGCTGCCATTTAGCTGGCGTCGCCTCATTTGGTCGACCGTATTTCTGAGGGCCCTTAGCATTTGAAGAAAAACAATTCACGGAAGGGATGTCTTACGTCAAGCTTGCCATCCGACTTCATCTTTTTCTTTTCCAGAGCCACGGGCCCTAGTCCCCACCTCCGAGGGTATAAATCTCTTTCCATTATGCATCGTTTGACCTTGGCGACAACACCATGGTCACAGGTAGACAGCTCAACCGTCGACATCTGAGCAATACCCAGTGCAATGGCTTCGCCTTTGGTTGTCATCAGGACCACCTCTTCGTGTACCTCAATACCAGCCTCTTTGAGTGGGTGTTAGCACGAGCGTGAAGTACAAGTAAGGGAGGAGCCTACCATAACGTAATAACCCTGGAATCATTAGTTTGGCGCCGAAGCAGACTGCACTGACGGCACTATCCTTGACGACGATCCGCTTGTATGTCGTAAGCAAGCTCTCGAGTGGCCTGATGACCTTTCTCAGATACGATTCATCTCGAGTGTTGTCCTGCATCCATTGCGCATCCAGCACATCGTGCAACGTCACCATTCCATCTTGCTCATTCATGGCTCCACTACGTACTCTTCTCAACTCCTGCATGTGCGCACCAACGCCTAGCAGCAAGCCCAGGTGTACGCATAACGTCCGGATATAGGTTCCCGCCTCACAGCTGACCCAGAAGACACCCAGATGTCGGTCATTGTCGAATTCATACAGCTTGCTTTCATGAATGGTCCGAATACGTAGTTGTCTCTTGACGGCTGAGATCAATGGCGGGCGTTGGAAAAGGGCTCCTGTCAGCGTTTCCAACGCCCGAGCGAGTTGGGCTTCTCCGCCCGGGAGCTTGTCGTGTAATCGGATGACACAGACATACTCCTTTCCGGCTCCCTGTTGCGATTTGACCAGACGAGTGGCCCGATCAAGACACACTATCAAACAACCCGTGACCTTAGGATCAAGCGTTCCGCTATGGCCGGTCTTTTCGATCCTGCTCCCGTCAGTTGATGCTCGCTTCGTTCAGAGCTCATTCCACTCTACCTCAGCATCCGCTTCACCCACGCTACGACCTCATGACTGGACGGGTTCGAGGGTTTGTCGAGGTTGATGACACCGGAGGAAATGTAGGACTTGAGATCGCGCTTGAGCGGGGTGCAACCGCACGGAATTGGGACGAAGTGGCCGGTTCGCACAAGGACTGATACTTAATGTCAGTTGGAGGTTCCGTATTCGCTCTTATGGAGGAATTGACGTACGCTTGTCGTAGGATTTTAGAAGCAATGGCCAGCTGCTCGTGTCCAGGGCTGGAGTGACTGTCTCTGGCTTGATGCTATAATCCGCTTCATCGTTGGCCAGGACCAGCGCCATGATAATTTCCCTAGCTCAAGGGAGTCAGTGGGAGCTGACTTGGGCTGTCAGAGGAGGTGTTTGGCACGATCGAGCAGGTCCGCATCCAAAGATTCCACACTGGCTGTAGCTTTCCTCGACCCTGAAGTTTTACTCGCACCGGTGTGGGTGAAAGCTTATTACTTAGCGAGCTTAGCGTCGCCCGACCTTCAAAAGCTCCAACTGAACGCCTCTGGTGATCAGCGACATCATAAATCAACAACTACAAGCTTGAAGATATGATATCTGCATCACCGAAGCCTGTACAGACTCTATTAAATCATCTCATTGTTGACCGATCGTATTGATCCCAGCGTTCTTTTTTCGGAAGAGAGGAAGCATGAGCGTCCCCATTGAGTTGTCGCTACTACCTTTGGCAACCCCTGCTCATATCATATGGTAACCAACCATGAAGACCAGATTATGGACCATAGAGGAGGCGGTAGCAACTTGCGGGTCGGACTCGGGTGCTTACTAGAAGGGATGGTCTCCTGGAGGTGTCCGTGTCGACTCTTCGACGCTCGTCGTTGACGGCAACCGCATCCCCGTAGCCAATATGCAAATATTAGATCTTTCATCGTCCTCCGATGTACACTTCACGAAAGAGTGCTTCACTGAGATATAATTCGAGCTTCTTTGGCTACGGTAGGTATTTGTAAGTACCTAGCTTTCGTTATCAGGGTTTCGCACATTTCAACCCTGATCGAAAGGTCTCCACAAGATGAATCACAGTCAGGTGATGCCGTCGTGTATTTCGATCTTCTAGCTACCTTACCTACGTGTAAATGTACATTCGATCCTATGATCGCAACCGACTTATTCGTGTCAGCGCTGTAAGCACCGACGTCCTTGATTGTCCATGCTTCTTGGCCTCCGAGTTATACCGACGTCTACGGATTAACTCGGAGCATGAACGAACGCCGGGTTAGTGGGATGGGTGTAATGTCTCCTGAGACTTCGAGCCCTCCGACAGTATCTTTCATATCCACTGATCCTTCTGCTCTTTCCATGTTTCAGTCTAGCTCACTCGTCTGCTCGCTCGTCTGCTCGCATGTCGCTCCCAAAGCGACACCCTTGTTCGTAAAACTGTAGAAAATGCCATTGAAGGCGGAGAATCTAGCCGTTCCTGTCCCGCAGAGAAGAGGCGACCAGGCCAGCTGGGAGTGAAGAACCAGGGCGAAAGCTGGCAAAAATCAAAACAACGTGCCTCCCAGGGTATAGCCCAGTGTGAAGTAACAAATGAAACCAAACACCTGAAGCCGGGTATCTGTTCAGTCTATACGGTACACATAGGAGATATCTGCTGTCGTTGCGACTGTAGGGTGCGAATTTTTTCTTGTTTTATACATGGTCGGATAATGGCGATAAGGAGAAGGCTTGGTTGCGGCGGTGGTACCGAATGTAGGGAATGCAGGACGCCTTGACGTTGGTCGACAGCGCACAAACGAGTGGGAGTCTCTGAGATATATAGGCTTATCGACCAGGATGTCCCGATGCAGATGGTCCTGCTGGGATTGTAGTGTCGATGGTGGGTGGCTCGTCATCATTGTCGAGAAGATTTAAACATTCTGTAAGAACTGCAAATGATCAGCGCCCGCGGTAACTGTCTTGAGGTGATGTAGGGTGACATACCATTTATAATCTCCTCTTCCCACACGCCCATCTGATAGTCGACAAGGCCATGTCGCTCCATGCTGTCGCACAATCGCACGAGCTCTCGTCCCATCCTCTCCATAAAGTCTTCTTGCAGGATGCTTTGCGGATGACGAGGCGGTTGGCCGCTGGCCAGCATCGCCTGAGTCATGTCCTTCTGCTTCTGAAGCACCGCAAGCCAGCAAGTGTTGAATTCGTCCCACAGCTTGATCCGGTCGCTGTGCAGTTCCTGCTCGTCTCGTACCAGACCTGTATCGACCGCATTAGCCCAAGCAATGTGCGCGTTTCGGGTTTATTGGCTGGGAAGCCCCACCGAGCTCCTCCGCGTGGCCTAAGAGCCAACCTGAGATCTCGAGCAAAGATTGACCGGCTTCCACCAACCTGCCACCCCGGGTATTCTCGAAAGTCAACCGCAGAGCATTCTGATATTGATTGTAGGCGTCATCGAAGCTGGAAGGCTCTTGCGCCAGCTCCGGTCGTTCCAAAAGTTCGGTTGCACCCTGCTGCGCGAACTCGGCCATGCCGGTGGGGTAGGACTGCCCGAGCGAAGCACGTCCGACCGAAGGCGGTTGCGGATAGGTGAGGAACTGAGTAGGCGCATATGGTTGTGGTACCGCAGGTCCCGGCGCGCTGGTTGGCTCGTTAGACGCGTAGTACGGTGGAACGCCAAATTGGGTCGACAGTACTTCGATGGCTGCAGATTGCCGCGGCTGGTACTGCGGCACACTGTCATAAGGCGACTGCGGCGGAGGCTGTTGTGGAACGTTGTACATCACGTTCGGCGCATACTGGGTGAATTGCTGTTGCGTCTGTCGCTGTGTGGATTGCGTATAGTCGGATGGGTATTGCATCGAGCTGGTCGCAAGGGAAGGTGCTGCGTACGGAGACTGCTCCGCATAGCCATAATTTCCGTAGCCTTGAACGTTTCCACTCCGCCCGCCAGACGCAGAGGCAGTTGGATCGCGCGTCGCAAGGGCGAGTGGCTGTCGGAAGCGGTCGGCTGCACCGACGCCCGACTGTTGTTGCGCCGTGTTCTGGACAAAGCCGCGAGCTGTATAACCGGACTGATCATTGTGTCGGCGCTGCTGCTCGTCTCCTTCCATCACACGTGGTCGGTCGTACTTGGATCCTCCCAGCGACGTATCGAAGGATAAACCTCGATGCGCCGTGGGCGAAATGGGTGGAGTGGCGTAATGGGCCAGCTTTCCGGTGTGATCGAGGAAGTGTTAAGGTTGAGGGAGGGCCAGCCCGCCACAGGAGGTAATGTCGCGCCGAATGGAGTCCAGGTGCGCTGAGTAGGTAGATATACTCCGTCGGACTGCAATGCGCCGCCTGGATTGAGGGGTGCAACGAGCTGTCGGTCTGACGAAAGTGATGACAGTTGGGCTCTCCAATAGTGAGGCAGTCGAGTGTATCAGGTAAAGGAAGTGAGTGGACTGGCAGTAACCAGAAGAGACCTGAGGCGCATTCCGAACACCGAGACGATCTTTAAGAAGATAACGTTACTTGTACAAACTGAGGGTATTCGTCACAATGTTGTACAGGGATGATCCCGGTTGAAGCTGTATCAAATTGAGAAAAGCAGGAAGCGATATATGAGAAGACGGTAGTAAGAAGGGTAAGGTAGTGACAGGGCTCTTTTCGAGACCGACGACTTCCTGTTTTGAAATCTGAAGATGCCGAATAGGAAGTGGCTTGAGGATTGGTGGGTGAGGGTCTGACAACCCTGTTCGTAATAGGTAAGGTAAGAAGCCTGACCGATGGACGGGACCAAGACCAAGCCTGATAAGAAGAGGATTGATGTTCGGCAGGGGTGCCTTATATCTGCCCTGTATACCTGTATAATGAGGCGCGAGCCTTTCCTGCCTTTGATGATCGGGACGGTACTGAAACGTGCACAATGGGTTTGATGAAGGAAATGCAAACACATTAGATATTATTTCCTTTTCCACTGTCCGGCTCTGTACCTTTATTACTGTACTTTTATTTTAAATTGGGAGGGCAGTAAACGTAGAAGGCACTTGACGTTGCGGCAATTCAGGGCCAGAAATTGGACTGATGAAATCATAAGAAAGCAGAAATTGAAGTCTGTCGTCTGTGGGTGCGCATCACAGAGCGGATAAGGTACAGGTATTTCAGTTTTGGCAAGATGTTCTTGACATTAGTGCTTGTCTAGCGGCTTGAACTGCAATCGTCGAAGTGCGTGGTGGCCAACTTACCTGAAATGTAGACGAATACGCCACGTTCGGGGCTGGAGTCCTATACTTTAGACATTAAGGTAGGTAGTGGTGGTGGTTTGATAGTAGAAGTTAGGAGTTAGGATCGGCTGCTAGGGCAATAATAACAATGCAACTGCAATTGGTTGGCATGAGACAGAATTCGAGTACGGTAAGGTCAGGTAGGTCAGGGAGGTAAGGTAGGTACGAAACGGAGGAAATGAAGGGAGGGCTCGAGTAGGGTACATACAAGTAAGGTACGGATACCTACCTCGCCTCGAGAAAGAACGAATACCTACCTTGAGGTGGTTTAGCCGTCTCGGCTCAAGACAGTACTTCTACGGTACGTAAGGTACTTACTTACCTTACCTAAGGTAGATATCTTAAGGCAAACATTACCTTAGAGGCTTGAGTGCCTTACCTTAGGTAGAGTCGCCCGAAGTCTGTTTTTGCATCAAGTGAAAGGGCACGTAGGGATGAAGGCCAGTCACAAAGTTCCGGGGCACACCCCCCACGAATGTAGGAGACATCCTAGGAGTAGCATAGCATAATATCAGGTAGTCGTAGGGAGGGTGCCCTACAATTTTGTAAATACCTTAGCCTTCATACTGCCTACGAGGAGACTGACTGTACGGAGTAAGGTACTCTTGAGATGATCACGACAAGTACGAGGTACGCTGAGCAACCATTTCATGAGCAAGCAGCAGCAGCAACGACAAAATCATACATAGCAAGGCACTACTGTATCTTCTCTTAGCCTTATTATGCTAAGGTAATCCTCCGATTCTGTCACACACACCGTATCCCCTTTTGGATGGAGAGAGTGGGAAAAGAGTGGGGGACTTATTTTGGCTTCTTGGCTTCTCTCCAGTCCAGCCCCCTTGGGTAGTCAGTAGCGAACGCTTCGGACAATCCCGGTTGGATTCATACCCGTATGGTAGTAGTAAAGGCTGTTGTACCTAAGGTCAGGTCAGGGTAGGTTTCATCACCTAAGGTAAAGACAGTTGCCGAAATGATATCGAGCTGACGAGGCTTTACCTCAGGTAACGTTAGGTAACATCTGGAGACATCCACGTTTCCGGACGTCGATCGTACCTTACCGCTTCAGGTTTGATGTGGCGCCAGTGTGGCGTGTCGACGGCTTGTTTCAGATTGCTGACTGGGCCACATGCTCCAACTCTTCCCTTCGCTTTGCTGCTAACTTGCCCAGCCCCAATTCATCACATCTCGATTGCTCGATTGTAAGAGTGCATCATAAATTATGGTACTGGACCTACGGCGTACATGGTGACCAATCTCCGGCTGCATGGCAAAGGACCATGGAACGACAACATACACAGGACAGAGGGATTACTTTGCACCTCAATTCCCGGTGTGGGGCTGTTTTTCCGCCCCCTCCCTCTCCCTCTCCTCTCACGTTGTGTCGTGTCATTGTCGGGTGCGGATGAGAATCCTCCGTCCGGCAGTCGTTGTTGGGATGCGGTCCGAGGTTTCTAGATGATTGATCAGCATCAATGATTGCTCGATGCGCTTAGAAGCCGCGTTCCGGGACCGCGTCGCTGGGTACGAGAGTTGTCGTCGATCGCTCCGCCTCGCTGAGGTTCCGGACCACGGAGTGATCGTCTGGAAAACTCTCTTGCAGACCTGCGACTCGGGCGACTCAAGTCTTGAGTCAAGATTCATCATCAACTATCAGCAGTCACGGTCGTAAGGTAAAAGTAGCCGCCAGGACAGGCCCGATTTGTGCGGCTTGATGATGCAGGTCCCGCATATCACACGCCTCACCCATGGATAGGATACCTACGGTACCTAGATCATGTAGGCCCCTGGTGCGATCCTGAGCCTTCCTGCAGGAACCGGCCTTGATTCAGTACTAGGGAGGTTTTGCCACAAAAACAAGTCCTCAGACAAGTCCTTAATCGGGCTAGAGGCAACCGTTTCGGGCAGTCACAGGGGGTAGGACTTGATCCTCGCTTACAACAGTTGTAACCGAGGATCA
>JAABUY010000524.1_pt1 | contig 65642 bp, 72 predicted proteins | sample 5560271 | NCBI WGS metagenome assembly JAABUY01 (sample SAMN10711886, study PRJNA513374) | rock metagenome | isolation source: Antarctica rocks | place: Antarctica: Victoria Land, University Valley | reverse complement strand
ACGGCCCGGGTCGTCGCAATCCATCACGATCGAGACACGGCGACCGGCGAGCAGCTGCGCCCACTCGCCCTCCCAGGCGTGATCGCCGGGCACCGCGATCGCGGGCAGGCCGCGCGAGCGGGCGCTGATCATGTCCGGTGGCCCCTCGACCAGCAGTACCCAGGTGGACGGTTCCGTGCATGGATGTGGGACCGCGCCCAGCCGCGTGCCGGGCATGGCGAGCATCTTGGGCGTCCGGGGGCTCGACAAGCGAGCCGGCGCGCTGGGCAGGGCGATCGTGGATTACCTCGTGCACCTCGGGATCAGCGATGCTCCGGCCGTCGCCGAAGCGCTTCGCGTCGACCGCCACAATGACCATCTGGTCGAGCTCGGTCGAAAGAGTCGCGGAGAGCGCGGCGCACGGGAGGTGTCGCGGTGAGTGTTCGGAGCCTTGGAGCGACACGGGGCAAGTTTCCCCCGACCCGGGGACTGAGCCGTCCCATAATCGACCGTATCCGAGAGCCCACCCGTGGGCGGCGAGGCCGCGTCACGCCGTCGCTGGTGCAGCCGCGTCGTGATCGGCCGGTGCAGAGGACCTCGGACATCGAAAAGCGGCATTTGGGGGCTCGTCACGGTCGGCTCTCAAAAGAAGTCTCGAAACTGCGGTCTCACTCGATGCTGCCGTCCGAGGCTTTTGAGAGCGTGCGGGCCATGACGCTGATCGGCTACGCCCGGGTCTCGACGACGGGGCAGGATCTCGCGCTCCAGCTCGATGCGTTGCGCGAGGCGGGGTGTGAGGAGGAGCGGATCTACCGCGACGTCGGGTCAGGGTCGATCACCGACCGGCCTCAGCTGACCGCGTGCCTGGATTACCTGCGCGCGGGTGACACGCTGGTGGTGTGGCGCCTGGATCGTCTCGGGCGCAGCCTCAAGCACCTGATCGCCACGATCGGCGAGCTGGAGGCCCGCGGAATCGCGTTCCGTTCCCTGCGCGAGAGCGTCGACACCAGCACGGCCGCCGGCCGGTTGCAGCTGCACCTCTTCGCCGCCCTGGCGGAGTTCGAGCGCGAGCTCGGCCGGGAACGGACCCGGGCCGGGCTCCAAGCGGCCCGGGAGCGCGGCCGGCTCGGCGGGCGGCGGACCGTGGTCACGCCCCGCAAGCTCCGCGCGGCGATCGCGATGCGCGACAAGGGCGAGATGACGATGAACGAGATCGCGGCCACGCTCGGCATCGGCGAGGCGACCCTGTACCGGCACCTGGCGCGCCACCGCGACCAAGCGGCCGAGCCGCAGGCCGAGCCGGCGGCGTAGGCCTACCGGTGTAAGCGTCGCCGGCGCCGGCGACGTGTCCGCTCGTCGCCGCCCGAGCGGGTCTGGGACGAGACTCCGGGCTAGTCCGCCGCCGCCTCGAGGAGGCTGCCCGGAGGGCCCATGAGGAACAACTGCGCTCCCAACCGCGACCGCCCCTCACTCGCCCCTCCCCAGCCGCAGTCTCGCAGCCTGTGGGTGAGCGATAGCGAACCCCTGGCTAGCTAGGTGAACCAAGGCCGCCACTTGCGTATCAGCTTGCCTGATACAAAACTCTATCAGCCTTCCTGATACCTTCACCCTGTGGCCGAAGAAAGCAACCCCGCGAAGACGCGTGGCACCGCGGACAACCTCGGATTCCGGTTCCGCCTCGCCCACCAGGCGTTCCGTCATGCACTCACCGACACCCTCGCGCCCTACGAGCTGACGGTGCCGCAGTACGGGGCGCTCAGCGCCTTCGACACCGCAGCCGAGATGTCCTCAGCAGAACTGGCCCGGCTGGCGGCCGTGACCCCCCAGACGATGAACACCCTCGTGCACCAACTAGTCAAGCAAAACCTCCTCGAGCGCCGTGCTCATCCCACCCACGCAAAGGTGATCATCCTCGACCTCAGCCGCCGCGGCCGCTGCCTTCTCGACCAGGCCACCCCCGAGGTCCGCGCAATTGAACACGCGGCGCTCGACGAACTCAACGACCACGACGCCCAGGTCGTGAATACCTGGCTCGCATCGGTCGCCGCCCGGTTCTCCCAGCCACCACTCCCCTCCGTTACGAACGCTCCGTAGCACGATTGGCTTGCGAACGGCGTTCCGCGGGTGCTTCGTGTGTGCCCTCGAAGCTGGGCTGGAGCCCCGGCGCGGCGCGGCGGGAACTGGGGGTGTTAGGCCTGCGCGACTGCGTGGGCGAGGCGCAGGATTTCGCCACGGACCGCGGTGAGCGGCTTGCGCCGGTCGTCGAGCAGGTGAGCTTGCACGGGTGCCGCTAGGGCGGCGAGTAGCAGTTCGGCGAGGATGTCGGCGTCTGCTTCGGGTCGGAGCTCTGAAAGCAGCAGCGATACGTGGAGGCGCCAGGCCTGGTGGGCGCCGGTGCGTCGGGCGGCCTGGGGCGAGCCGGCGTCGGCTGCGATTAGCACGTCGAGCTGGCGCACGGTGAGTTCGTGCAGGGCCTCTATGAACGCGAGCAGTCGCGGGGCTGGCGGTCCGCCGGGTCCGAGCGGTGGGTCTCCGCGCAGGAGCGCTTCTTGGAGCTCGCGCTCGGTGTCGTCGAGCAGGGCGAGAAGCAGCTCGCTGCGGCCTGCGAATCCGCGGTAGACGGTTCCTGGTCCCACGCCCGCGTCGCGGGCGACGTCAGCCATCCGCAACCCCGCTGCGCCGTTGCGCCCGACGAGCGCTGCGGCGGCGTCGAGCACCGCTCGGCGATGGCGAATCGCGTCTGCGCGCTCGGGGCTCATGGTTTGGATGATGCCAAACCGGAACGCGTTCCGCTAGCATGCGATCCAACCGGAGCACATTCCGGTTAGTGATCCCAATCCAGGAGCCGCCATGTCTGACGTTCTGCTGATCAATGCTTCTCCGCGACGCCAGGCGTCGGAGTCGCTGCGAATCGCGCAGGAACTGGTCGGCGAGCTGCTCGCCACCGACCCCAGGCTCGCTCTCGACCGGCTTGAGCTGTTCGAGAATCCGCCGCCGGCGTTCGGCGCGCTCGCCGCGCTGGCCAAGATGGACGTGATCGCCGGGCGCGCGGTAGCGCCCGAGCGTCGCCAGGAATGGGAGCACGCCCTGCAGACCGCGCAGCGGCTCAGCGACGCCGAGCTGTGGGTGCTTGCGGTGCCGATGTGGAACTCGGGGCTGCCGTGGCCGCTCAAGGCGCTGATCGACACCGTCACCCAGCCCGGCGTGGCCTTTAGATTTGATCCTCAGATCGGCTACCAGGGTCTCCTCGGCGGCCGGCGGGCGGTGACCGTCTACACCAGCCAGGTCTACAGCCCGGACGGGCCAGCCGCTTTCGGCGTGGATCACCAATCCACCTACTTGAACTGGTGGCTTGAGTTCGTAGGCGTCGAGCAGGTAGGCGAGATTCGCCTGCAGCCGACGTTCCCCGACGAGTCGCTGCCGGGCCGGCGCGAAATCGCGCTCGAGCAGGCGCGCAAGCTCGGCCGGCGTCTGGCTCGCCAATCCCACGAGGTGCTGGGATGAGCCCCTGGGTATGGCTCGGCGCCGCAGGCGTTGCTGAGATCGCCTGGTCCCAAAGCATCCGGCCCACCCACGGCTTCACCCGCCCCGTGCCAACGCTGATCTGCTTCGCGTTAATGGCCTGCGCCGTCTACCCACTGACCAGAGCGATGCAAACGATCCCCGTCGGCACCGCATACGTCGTCTTCACCGGAATCGGCGCTGTCGGCGCGGTCATCCTCGGCATCGTCCTCTCAGGCGATCCCGCCAACCCCACGCGGCTCGTCGCCATCGCACTCGTCATCACCGGCGTCGCGATCCTGCGAACGGCCGGGACCTGACCGGGAGTCTGACCGAATCATGCGAGCGTCCGACCTGCCATTCCGATAAGCCGATCCGCCTATGAGACGGGATCCTGGGATCACCGGGGACGAGGCCGTACGGGTGACCGGTGGGCGACACGTTCATAAGGATCGGGCGGTTCTGGTCGTTATCGCATCGTCGGCGAACGCGCCGCGATCAGCGTTGGCGGGGTTGAGCGTGGCGAGATCGGCGAGGAAGGCGTCACGTCTGCTGCCCAGGGTGGCGAAGTAGTGCTCGTCGGTCATCTCGACGTCGGCGAGGGCGCCGGCCAGGACAGCGGCGCCAGCCGTGGTGAGGCTTAATTGCTGGGCGCGACTGTCTGTGGGGTCGGGGTGGCGGTCAAGCAGGCCGCGTGCCGCGAGCTTGCGGATCACTTGGCTGGTCATCATGGGGTCGATGCCGACATGCTCGGCGAGCTGGGTTTGCCTCGGCTGTTGGCTCCGGTTGTGTTGGAGCCACCACAGCGAGGCGAGAAGTACGAACTGAACGTGGGTCAGCTTGTGTGGGGCCAGCGCCTCGCGAATCTGGCGCTGCCACGACAGCGTGGCGCGCCAGAGCAGAAAGCCGGGATTCTCCTCTGGTGCCTCGTGGCGCGAGCTCGGGGCTGCGTCAGCTATGCCGAGCGCTCCTTGGCCAGCGCGATCAGCGATGCCATGGTCACGGGGAAGTCGGCGGTGATCATCGGGCCCAGCTGTTGGGTCTGCTCCCGGGGTCCGTCGATCTCTGCCGCGTACGTGATCCGCAGACACCCGGCTTCGAGCGCCTCCAGGCGGCGAGAGACGCGCACGACGATGTCTCCCAGCGGGGTTTCGTCGACGAATTCGCGCAACGGTTCGACCTTGGTCAGCCGGTAGGCCAGCGGGTCTTGGCCGATGAACTTCATGGTGCCGGTTGAGCCGGCCGCAAAGGGGCCGTCGCGCGTGATCAGCTCGGCTTGCGCGTCCCAGGCGGGCCAACTGGCAACGTCCTCATAGAGTGACCAGATCGCTTCCGCGGGAACGTCAGTCTCGACCGTGTGGGTATAGGAGAAAGAAGGAGTAGTCATGCGCGCATACTATATGCGTGCATATGATTATGCAAGGCCTGCTCTTACCTGGTCCGGTGGCCGATCGTCTTGCGGCAACCGAAGCGCGGCTCGCTGGCCCTGCCATTCCATCTGCGCGAGCCCTGCCATCTCACCTGCGCCCGACACTCAAATCGGCGCCTGGGTCACGCCGGATTCTCGGGGCGCGTTTTCGGCGCTAATGGAGGTCCACGAGCCGACGAGACGAGCCATGTCGCGCAACCCAGGGTCTCTCGCGCGCGCGAGCCAACGACGGCGGTCCGAGCACTCACTGCGTCCGCGGCTGCACGTAGCGTCACCCCCGTGGCGCCCACCCTCGAAGAAGTCGTCTACGACCTCGCACGCGAGGCGCTGGACGAGCAGCGCGAGGTCGTGGCCAGCCTGCGCTCACGCGCTGCGCCCGTGCTCGCGGGCGCCGGTGCGCTCGCCGCGCTGCTGGCCAAGCCCGCGATCGGCGACGGCCTCTCGTTCGCCCAGCACCCCACGCACGCCGCGCTCGTCTGCGTCGGCATCCTCGGCGCGGTCGGTGCACTGCTCGGAGCCATCCTCGTGCTCGCAACCCGCGACTTCGGCTTCAGCGTCGACGTCGAGCACCTCTACGAGGCCGCCTTCCCCGATCGCCAAGAACCCGAGGTCTTCCTCCTGCGCATCGCCGAGTCACACCGCCAACGGCGAGTGCAGAACCGCGACGGCGTCCTTGCCTTGCAACGCTTCCTCGTCGCCGGCCTGCTCGGAGTCGTCCTCGAGGTCACTGGCTTCGCGACCGCCCTCGCCGTACACTGACCTCATGGCTACCACGCCTCAAAGCGCGCCGAAGCCCGCCGCGCCCCCGGCACCGCCAGCACAGCCGCCCAAGACCGAGCCATATCCCAACATCTTCTTCGTTGAGGGCAAGGCGCTCGGTCCGTCCGGCGAAACCCGCTCCGGCTAGCACCGTCCGCGAGAGCGGGCGCGGAACTGCCTTTTCCCCGGTGCCTGCGCCCAGGCGCCCGGCAGGCCGTCCCGCCAGTGGCGGGAAACGGCCCAAGAACCCGGGCGTCGAGGCCCCGAATCGCGTTTCGCACTCTCGGGCGCCGGCCGGCTCCGCTGCGGCTCGGCGTCCCGCCATGCCGTAAGGGATCGGCTTGCGAGGCAAGTCGGCGACGTCGGCCGATCCGTTGATGCGGGATCCGCTTTTGGTCCGTGCCGGCGCGGGTGTGTCTACAGCCGGCTCATTCCCCCGTCGACGGTGAGTTCTTCGGCGGTGATGTAGGAGGCGTCGGGTCCAGCGAGGAAGGCGATGGCCTTGGCGATCTCACCTGGGGTGCCGAAGCGTCGCATAGGGACTTCGCTGGCGATGGTCTCGGTCATGTCTTGGGTCTGGGTCGCGGTCATCCCGAGCCGGTCATACATCGGGGTCGTGACGGGACCTGAGCGGACGCCGTTGACGCGGATCCCCTTCTCGACTAGCTCGCCGGCGAATACCCGCACCATGCTGGCCTGAGCGGCCTTGCTGGCGGCGTAGCCGCTGGAGCCGGGTCGTCCGAGGACCGCGTTGATGCTGGTTGTGAAGACCACGCTGCTGCCCTGCCGAAGCAGCGGCAGTGCTTTTTGCATAGTCAGGTAGGACCCCAGGATGTTGACGTCAAGCATCGCCTGCAAGTCGCCCTGCGGCATCGACTCCAGGGGGGCGAAGCGCGCGATGCCGGCGTTGACGATGAGCGCGTCGATGCGCGTCCAAGTCTGTGCGATCTCGTCATACCATCGCTGTAGGTCCTCGCCGTGGCTGATGTCGCCTGCGGCGGTGAGGGTTCCGGGAAGCTCTAGCGCGGCCTGGGCGAGGGTCTCCTCATCGCGGCCGAAGAGCGCCACCTCGGCTCCGCGGCCGTGGAACTCCGCGGCGGCGGCGCGGCCGATGCCGCTGTTGCCGCCGGTGATCGCGACCGTTTTGTGCGTCCAGTCATCCATGGTGTGTCCGTCCGTTCGTCTGGGTCGATTCCGGGTGATGGGTCGGACGTTGGTGCTATGTCCTGGGGGCCGTGCACGCCCCGGCGATCGCGGCGGTGTCCCAGTAGAACGGGCGCACGTCGGTGATGCGACCATCCTTGACCGTGACGGTCTGCAGGATCGGAAAGTCGAGCTGCTGACCGGTGGCGCGAGCGCGCGCGTGCACCTGAGTCAGCACGACGATCGGATTCTCGACGGCCAAAAACGCCTGCTCGACCATCTCAAAGCCCTCCCACGCCTCGCTCATCGCGACCATGAAGCGCTCCATGCCCTGATGCCCGCGCCAAATGCCGCCGTAGGGCAGCGCCTCGGCTTGGTGCAGCACGACGTCGGGCGCGAAGAACGGGGCCAGCGTGTCGAAGCTGGCCTTACCGGGACCCCCAGCGGCCAGAAAGCGCGCCTCGGCCTCGTACATGCCCTTCAAAACGCCTATCGCATCGTCCTTTGGACTGCCGGAGCGTTCGAGTTCGGGATCCATGAGAGTCCTTACGATCGGGGGTCGCGGCACGATCCTGCGTCGTGCTGCGTCTCCCTATAACGTTGGGCGCTCGGGTTTCGTGAGATCAACACCTCACAGATCCGCGGCAAGCGCCTCCGACATCGCGCACCGCCCCGGTCCTGAGATAGATCGACATCGCCTGAGCGCGGTAGCAAACGGCCTTGCCCGCAGCCTCGCGACCACGAGGCACTGACCCCCGAGGCGGCCACCTCAGAGCGGGTCGCGGCGCACCTTGACGAGATGCTCACTCCCGCCGATCGTCCCGATCATCGATCGGCGGATCCCAGCGGCTATCGCAACAGGAGCTCGGCGCTCCGGGATGAGCGTTCAGCCTACTACGACGGCTCCTCGGTCATAAGCCAATCGGCGGCGGCCGTTAGCGCCGTGTCGTTCGTCGTCACCGCGAGGTGGTCGAGGCCCGGATAGGTCTGAACTCGGACCCGGGCTCTGGTCGCTGGATCGTTTTGCTGAAGCGCGCTCGCGAACGCTCTGGCGTTCTCGCTTGGGACGTGGTGATCGGCCTCGCCCAGCTCGAAGGTGATGGCTGCACCCCCGCGGTAGCGCTCGAGGTGCCGGCTTGGGTCGAGGTGATCTGCGAACCACTGCGAATAGCGATCAGCTTCCCCTTGGGCGATCAGAGCAGAGGGGTCGTTGAGCTCGCGCATGTCCGGCCGCGACCAGTTCGGGGTCGACCCGACCGTCGCGACGCGACGGACGCGATCATCGACGCCGGCCAGCGCGACGGCCACGTCACCGCCCATCGAGACACCGCCGGCCAGGACGTCCCCGGGCCGCCCAGCCTGCTCCTGAGCCCAGGTCAGGACGCGCATCGCCTCAAGCGTCGTCTGGCCCAGGATCGGCCACATCCGCCAACGAAACGCCGCCAGAACGTCGGTGGCAAACGCCCACGGATCGCCCGCGCCGCGGCTGCCGTGGCCGACCGCGTCAAAGGTGACTGCGGGGTGCCCGGCGGCGGCGAAGCGCTCGAGCATCGGGATCGTCTGCTCAGCCGACCCGCCCAGATGCGACATCCACAACACGACATCGCCGCCGAGCTCACCGTCAGACATGACCAGCAGCACAGGGATGCCATCCACAATCTGCTCCACCCTCTCCATGATCAGCATTCTCGCCTACTGCCCGGGCTCAACCGGTCCTCGCAACAGCGCCTGTCCGCGTGACTGTACCTCTGGCGAGTGACGGACTCGGGTTGGTGAGCTGAGGGTGGCCGACTCGGCTGGATGCTGACGCGGCTTTCGTCGCGGAGGCTCGCCCCGAGGGGCGGGCCGGAGCGGCGATAGCCGCGTGCGCGCCGGTCAGCCCGGGGGTCAGGCTCGTGAGCTTGGTCGGGTTCGGCGGTCACCGGTCGCTGCTGGCCGCTTGCTGCCCCCGGGGGCGGCCACGGTCTCGCGTTGTGAGCCCGGCGGATCCTACGAGGTGCGGGGCTGGGTCAGACCGGTGTTGTCAGGAACTCGTTGAGCGCCTCGGCGGGCGTTCTCCAGCCGAGCGTTTTGCGAGGCCGGCTGTTCAGCGTGGCGGCGACGGCTGCGAGGTCCTGCGCGTGGTGTCGTGAGAGGTCGGTGCCTTTCGGGAAGTACTGGCGCAGCAGCCCGTTGGTGTTCTCGTTGGTACCGCGCTGCCACGGGCTGTGCGGATCGCAGAAGTAGACCGGCAGGCCGGTGTTGACCCGCAGCTGTGCGTGTTGGGCCATCTCGGTGCCTTGGTCCCAGGTCAGCGAGCGGCGCAACTGCTCAGGCAGCGTCGTGATCGTGTCGGCGATCGCGGCGCGGACCGCCTCGGCGCCGTGCCCGGCCAGCGCTGGGCCGTTCTTCACTCTCGGACCTTGGTCGGTCATCGGTGGGAGGTGCAGCAGCATCGTGAACCGGCTCGAGCGCTCCACGAGCGTGCCGATCGCAGAGCTCTCAAGCCCGATGATGAGATCGCCTTCCCAGTGTCCAGGTACCGCGCGATCCTCGGCCTCGGCCGGTCGCTCGCTGATCATGATCTCCTCAGTCACGAAGCTCTTCCCGCGACGAGCCCCCGCGCGCGGGACTCGCAGAGCTCGGCCGGTGCGCAGGCAGGCGGTCAGCTCCTGCCGCAGCGCTCCCCGTCCTTGCACATACAGTGACTGATAGATCGCCTCATGGGAGATGCGCATCGACTCATCATCGGGGAAGTCCAGGCGCAGCCGGCTAGAGATCTGCTCCGGGCTCCAGGACTTGCCCCAGCGCCGGTCCTTGCGCGGGCCGTGACGGCGCCCGCCCCAGGCCACGGTCGGCCCCGCCACAGCGCTCCCGTCAGGCCGCTGCACGGCCCCGGACAGACGGTCCTGCACATAGCGGCGCAGCTCCGGGTTGACCGCGAGCTTGGCTGGCTTCGGGCGCCGGCCACGACGATCGGCATGCCACTGCGCCGTCGATGCCCGATAGGTCAGCGAACCGCTGCGCGTCCCAGCGTTGCGGCGTAGCTCCCGCGAGATCGTCGACGGTGATCGACCGACCCGCCGGGCTATCTCCCGCACCCCCAGCTTCTGGGCGCGCAGCAGCGCGACCTCCTCCCGCTCAGCGAACGACAGGTAACGCCCCGACACCGAGGCCAAAGTGACGGATGGCATCCCGCCACCCTCACGAAACCATCGGACGCCAACGGCCTCCGACACGCCAGCCTCAACGGCCGCCTCCGCCGACGAGACACCACGCGCGACCGCGGTCCAGAACACCACCCGATGCTCCCGCCGGCCCACCGGCGGACGCCCCGGCGACCGCTCCACCCGCCGCCCCGTCTGACTCGCTGCCCACCCCTTCGGCCTGCCCATCGCAACCTCCTCGATATCGAGTGTTGCGACGACCGATTGAATCCGCCCAGTGGATCTTCTACGTCAACCTGCCGATCGGGACCTCGCGGTGATCGCCGCGCTGCGGGTGCTGCCCCGGGTGGAGCGCCAGCCCAGCGACCCCCTGGACCTCCGGGGCCTCGCCCTGATGGCCACGGGCCTGCCGCTGCTCACCTACGGCCTGGCGGAGGTCGGGACCACGGGAAGCTTCAGCTCGCCGAGGGTGATCATCCCGTGCCTGGGTGGGCTAGCGCTGATCGCCGTGTTCGCGCGGCACGCGTTGCGCGCCCGCTTCCCGCTGCTCAACCTGCGGCTGTACCGGCGCCCGACGTTCTCCTCGGCCTCCCTGGCGATGTTCTGCCTCGCCGCGGCGCTCTTCGGCGGGATGATCCTGCTACCGCTCTACTGGCAGGAGATCCGCCACGAGAGCGTCGTGGCCACCGGCCTGCTGACGGCGCCCCAGGGTCTGGGGGCGGTGCTGGCGATGCCGATCGCCGGGCGGCTGACCGATCGCATCGGGGGCGGGCCGCTGGCGCTCTTCGGGGTGAGCCTGACGGCGGTGGCGACGATCCCGTTCGCGCTGATCGGCGCCCACACCTCGATCGTGTGGCTGTCCTGCGCCATGGTTCTGCGCGGGGTCGGGATCGGCTTTGGCTTCATGCCGGCGATGTCGGCGGCCTTCGCCTCGCTGAAGCGGTCAGAGCTCGCTCACGCCACCCCGCAGCTGAACGTGCTCCAGCGCGTCGGTGGCTCGATCGGGACCGCGGTGCTGGCGGTGGTGCTGCAGCGCTCGCTGGTGGGTGCGCACACCCTTCGGGCAGGCTTCGGCCTACGGGACCGCGTTCTGGGCCTCGACGGCGCTGACCGCGCTGGCGATCGTTCCGGCGTTCATCCTGCGCGCGCCCTCAAGGGGGTGGCCGCCGATCCGCCGGAGGAGGTCCTCGCCGAGGAGGTGGCGGTGTGAGCAGCGAGGATCCGCTGACCCAGCTCGGACCGGCGTTCAAGGCCGCGACGGCAGCGGTGAGGCGGTTGCGCGGCCGTGAGCACCGCCACCGCGGCGAGCTCCGCGACGCCCAGTACTCACTCCTGTTCGGGCTCTCAAAGCGGGAGTGCCTGCCCTCCAGCGAGCTGGCCCACCTGGCCGACGTCTCCCCCGCCAGCGCCACGGAGCTGCTCGATGAGCTGGCCGACGCCGGACTGGTGGAGCGCTCCCGCTCGCAGAGCGACCGCCGCGTGGTGCTGGTCTCGTTGACCGCTCGGGGCCGCCAGCTGCTGGAGGAGCGACGCGCCGTCTACGAGCCCCGCTGGCGCGCGGCCTTCAAGGACTTCAGCGACGAGGAGATACGCGCCGCGGTGGCGGTGCTGGCGCGGATGCGGGGACTGTTTGAGGAGATGTCCGCAGAGCGCTGAGGACCAGGTCAGCGGAAGCTGATGCGCCCGTCCAGGTGCGGAGTCTGCTGGCGCGCGTCGCGCACGCCGAACTGGATCCCGGCCTGACCCGCGGAGGAGGCGAGCTCCACGGTCGCCGGCAGCAGGATCGGCTTGCGGAAGGCGGTCTCCACGGTGAAGGCCTCCGGCAGCCTCGGGGCCAGAGCTGCCAGGCAGCGCGCCTTGGTCCACATCCCGTGCGCGATCGCCGAGGGGAACCCGAACAGCCGGGCGCTCAGCGGATGCACGTGGATGGGGTTGTAGTCGCCCGAGACAGCGGCGTAGCGGCGTCCGAGGTCCCCGGGCAGTTTCCAGGTGGAAGTGGCCTCCAGGTCCTCGGCGGATGGCAGCTCGTCGCCGCGCCCCGAGCCATCGCCTGAACCCCCGCCGCGGCGCAGGTTGGTCGAGACCTCCTCCCAGACAAGCTCGTCCCCCACCCGCGCCTCGGTGCGCAGCGAGAACTGCTGACCGCGCGGATGTGGCTCCAGGGCGGCCGCCCACACCCGCAGCGACAGCTGCTCGCCGGCGCCGATGCGTCGGTGCTGGACGATCCGGTTGACGATGTGCACGAGCCCGATGGCGGGGAACGAAAAGCTCCCGTCGGTCATCAGCGACAGCTGGAGCGGGAAGGCCAGCATGTGGGGAAAAGTGGCGGGCAGCGTATCGCCGAGATCGAAGCCGCACACGCGGTCATACGCGGCCAGTCGCTGGCGATCGACCTCCAGGTCGGAGAGCGTCAGCGTCAGGTCGGGCAGCTCGCGCCCGGCTCCGCCCACGAAGGGGAGGCGAGAGGCTCCCGGAACCATCGCGGCGCCCGCGCGGGCGAACAGCGGCAGCATCCCCGGGGCGCCTGAGAGCTCACGCTCGGTCATCGCTCACGCCCCCAGCAGGCTCTGCCCGCACACGCGAACGACGTTTCCGGTCACCCCGACCGAACCCGGACTGGCACACCACGCGATCGTCTCGGCCACGTCGACCGGCAGCCCGCCCTGGGCCATGCTGTTCATCCGCCGTCCCGCCTCCCGGGTGGCGAGCGGCATCGCGGCGGTCATCTGGGTCTCGATGAACCCGGGGGCGACGGCGTTGATCGTGACGCCCTGGCCGGCCAGCTCCCCGGCGCACGCCTCCACCATGCCGATCACCCCCGCCTTGGAGGTGGCGTAGTTGGTCTGGCCGGCGTTGCCGGCGATGCCGCTGATGGAGGAGACGGAGATGATGCGGCCGTTCTCCCGGATCGCCCGGTGGGATAGCAGCTCGTCGTCGATCCGCTCCTGCGCGATCAGGTTGATCCCCAGCACCATGTCCCACAGCTCGGGCTGCATCCGTCCGAGGGTCTTGTCCCGCGTCACCCCGGCGTTGTGCACGACGACATCGACACCACCGTGGTGCTCGGTCAGATGAGAGGCGATCTGCGCCGGGGCGGCCTCCTCGGTGATGTCGAGCGCCAGCGAGGAACCGCCGATCGCACCGGTTACCTCGTCGAGCTCCTGGGCCTGCATCGGCACGTCGAGGCCCACCACATGAGCACCGTCGCGAGCCAGGACCTCGGCGATGGCCGCCCCGATGCCGCGGGAGGCGCCGGTCACCATGGCCACCTTGCCACTCAGTGGGCGCTCCCAGTCGAGCTCGGGCACCGCCACCGAGGCCGGGCTGATCCGGATCACCTGCCCGGAGACGTAGGCGGACTTAGGCGAGAGCAGGAACCGCAGCGTCGACTCGATCCCGGTCTCGGCCCCCGGGGCGACGTAGACCAGCTGGGCGCTCGCCCCGCGGCGCACCTCCTTGCCGATCGAGCGGGTCAGGCCCTCCAGGGCACGCTGGGCGGTAGCCGCACGCGTCCCGCCGGCATCCTGGGGCGGGGTGCCGAGGACGATCACCCGGCCCGACCGGCGCACGCGGCGGATCGTGGGGTGAAAGTAGGCCCAGGCCTCGTGCAGAGCAACGCTCGAGGCGATGCCGGTGGCGTCGAACACGAGCGCCTTGTAGGTGTGCTCGGCCGGAGCGGCGTCGGGGTTGAAGACCTTGGCGTTCAGCCCCGCGGCGGCGGCGGCGCTGCGCAGCTCGTCCTGCATCGCGGTGTGAACCTCGGCGCCGATCGCCGCCAGCACGCCCGCCAGCGCCGGCGCCAGACGTCCTTCGGGAGCCGCCCCGAGCAGCACCGGGCCGTGGATGACCGGCTGGCCCCACTCGTAGCGCTCGAGCCTCGTCGGCTGGGGCAGGCCCACCTGCTTGGAGACGATCCGTCCCACCGGGGTGTTGATCAGCTGCGAGTAACGGTCAGACATTGACGGCCTCCATGATCGCGGTGACACCGAGGCCGCCGGCGGCGCAGATAGAGATCAGGCCGCGACCCTCGTCTCGCTGCGAGAGCAGCTTGGCCAGGTTGGCGACGATCCGGCCGCCGGTGGCGCCGAAGGGATGGCCGGCCCCGAGCGAGCCCCCGGCCACGTTCAGCCGGTCGCGGTCGATGGCGCCGAGGGGCTGCTCACGGCCGAGGCGCTCGCGGCAGAAGACCGGGTCCTCCCAGGCTTTGAGCGTGCAGAGGACCTGGGCGGCGAAGGCCTCGTGGATCTCGTAGAAGTCGAAGTCCTGGAGGGCCAGCGCGGCACGGTCGAGCATCCGCGGCACCGCGTAGGCCGGCGCCATCAGCAGTCCCTCCCGCTTGTGGACGTGGTCGACACCGGCGGTCTGGGCCTCGGTGAAGTAGGCCTGCACGGGGAGACCGCGCGCCGCCGCCCACTCGTCGCTGGCGAGCAGCACCGCGGAGGCGCCGTCGCTGAGAGGGGTGGAGTTGCCGGCGGTCATGGTCCCTTCGGGGCCACCGAACACCGGGCGGAGCTTGGCCAGCTTCTCCAAGCTGGAGTCCGGCCGCAGGTTCTGGTCACGCTCCAGACCCAAGAAGGGCGTGACCAGGTCACTTAGGAAGCCACCGTCGTAGGCGGCGGCGAGGTGATGGTGGCTGTGCACGGCGAGCTCGTCCTGCTCCTGGCGGCCGATGCCCCACTCCCGGGCCATTATCGCGGTGTGCTCGCCCATCGAGAGGCCGGTGCGGGGCTCAGAGTTGCGGGGGATGGCGGGCACGATCTGCTGCGGGCGGAGCCGGGCCAGGGCACGCACCCGCTGGGCGTTGCTCTTGGCGCGGTTAGTCTGCAACAGGACCTGGCGCAGGTCCTCGTTGATGGCGATCGGGGCGTCGGAGGTGGTGTCCACGCCGGCGGCGACGCCTGAGTCGATCTGGCCCAGCGCGATCTTGTTGGCCACGAGGATCGTTGCCTCCAGGCCGGTGCCGCAGGCCTGCTGGACGTCGTAGGCCGGGGTCTCGGGCGCCAGCTTGGAGCCGAGCACGCACTCTCGCGTCAGGTTGAAGTCACGGCTGTGCTTGAGGACAGCGCCGCCCGCGACCTCGCCGAGTGCCTCGCCCTGGAGGTTGAACTTGCCCGCCAGGGAGTCCAGCGTATGGGTCAGCATGTCCTGGTTGGAGGCCCGGGCATAGGGTCCGTCCTGCCGGGCGAACGGGATCCGGATGCCGCCGAGCACGGCTACGCGTCGGGTTCTTGAGTTCATCGCCGATGCTCCTGGAGGTAGCTAGTTACAGCGCTGTAGCTTAGTCGCGGTGCCTGGTGGGTGCGGTCTGGCGGCTGAGTGCGGGGGCTAGTCGCCATCGGCTTTGGTGGCGGTGGCCAGGCCACCGCCGGCCGTGGCCCGACGCACGAGCGCCGGTGCCAGCACCCTCGCCGCCGCCGCGACCCAGTAGGGCCGGGGCACGTAGCGCTCGGGCTTGCCTCCGGGGCCGGCCTGCCAGATCGCCTCGGCAACCCGCTCCGGCGAGGAGACGATCCAGCGGGTGGCCCGCTTGGCGACCAGCTCCGCCGCGGGGAAGCCCTCGGTCTCCACGAAGCCGGGCAGCACCATGCCGACATGGACCCCGTGCTCACGCTCTTCGCCCAGGAGGGCGTCGGTCCAGCCCGCGAGCGCGTACTTGCTCGCCGAGTAGGCGCCGGACTTCGGCCTGGATACCCGTGCGGCGGTGCTGGCGACGTTGACGATCGCCACGCGCCGCCCGGGGCCGGCGGCGGCGCTCCGGCGCAGCAGTGGCAGCAGCTGCTCGGTCAGCCGCACCGGCGCCTCGAAGTTCAGCTTCATGTGGCGCTGCACGTTCTCCCACCCGGTGTCGCCGAAGCTCCCTCGCCACGCCGCGCCGGCATTGTTGACCAGCAGGTGAAGCCGCCCGTGCTCACGCTCCACCAACTCACGCACGCGGGCGGGGGCGTCGGGCTCGGTCAGGTCGAGCGCGATCGTGCTGGCGCCGCCCAGCTCCTCGGCCAGCACCCGCAGCCGCTCCTCCCGGCGGGCGACCAGCACCAGCCGGGCATAGGGCTCCCTCGCCAGCCGCCTGGCGGTGGCCTCTCCGATGCCGCTGGAGGCGCCGGTGATGAGGGCGACGTAGGGCTCGTTCACGGCGCGCAAGCGTATCCGCGATGACGTGGGATAGCGTTGCCGGCACCTTGTCCCAAAGCACCCTGGCCCTGATCACGGTCCCGTTCTTCACCGGGGCGATCGGCTACGTGACCAATTGGACGGGCGTCCTGATGCTGTTCTACCCCGTGCACTTCAGGGGCTGGCGGGCGCGCTGGCTGCAGTCGCTGGTCCACGTGCTGCCCCGCAAGCTGCAGCAGATCCCCGGGATCATGGTCGGCGGGATCGGCTGGCAGGGAATCGTCCCGTCGCGCGCGGCCAAGCTGGGCAGCCTCTCCGTGGACGTCGGCATCGCCAAGCTCGGAACCCCGCGGGAGTTCTTCAATCGCCTGGAGCCGGAGCGGATCGCCGAACACATCGCGCAGAGCATGCGAGGCGAGATCCGCGACCTCGTCGACCGGGTGATGCGCCGTGAGCGGCCGCGCCTGTGGAACGACCTCCCCCGCCAGCTCAAGGAGCTCGTCCACCAGCGCGTGGAGCGCCAGTTGCCCGAGATCGTGTCGGACCTCACCGACCAGATCGCGCAGAACATCGACCAGCTCGTCGACGTCAAGCTGATGGTGATCAAGCGCTTCGATCCGGAGCTGGCCAACCGCGTGTTCCTCGACATGGGCCGCCGCGAGCTCAAGTTCATCCAGAACTTCGGCTTCTTCTTCGGCTTTGCGCTGGGGATTCCGGTGGCGGCGGTGACCCACTTCGTACCGGCCTGGTGGCTGCTGCCGATCCTGGGGGTGATCGTCGGCTACATCACCAACTGGGTGGCACTGTGGATGATCTACGAGCCCCCCGAGCCGCGGCGTTACGGCCCGGTCCGCTTCCAGGGCCTGTTCGTCCGCCGCCAGCCGGAGGTCGCCGACGTGTACGCGCGGATCGTGGCCGAGGAGATCATCACGGTGGCGAACTTCGGCGGCGAGCTCCTGCACGGCCCGCAGTCAGACCGGACCCGGATCCTGATCGAGTCCGCGATGCAGCCAGCGATCGACCGCGCCATCGGCCCCGCCGGACCCGCGCTGCGGGTGGCGCTGGGGACCCGTGACTACGAGTCGCTGCGCCACGCGCTCGCCACCGAGCCGGTCGAGACGATGATGGCTCCGCTCGCAGACCCCGAATTCAGCGCCAGCCAGAGCCAGACCATGCGTAAGCTGATCGCAGAGCGGATGCGAGAGATGACACCAAGCGATTTTGCCCAGATGCTGCGGACTGCGACCCGGGAGGACGAGTGGCTGCTGCTGCTGCACGGGGCCGTGCTCGGCTTCGCCGGCGGAATCGTGCACGCGCTCGTGTTCGGGTGAACGATGACCGAGCCGCCACCCCCCAACCAGGAGCCACCCCCCAACCGGGAGCTGAGCTTGATCGACTCGCTGCCCGGCCTGGCGTGCCAGGCCGCGGACGCGGGGGTGCGGACGGCGTGGTGGAGCCTGGCGGTGTCGCTGCGGATCGGGACCCGGCTGGCACGGGTGGCGCTGGACCCCGGCGCGGCCGTGGAGCTGGCCCAGGAGTTCAGCACCGGCATGCGGGGCTATGCGCGTGAATTTCTGGGGGTGTCCGATCTCGACGATCGCGTGCGGCAACTGGCGCCGCCGGCGGGCACCTTCTCCCGGCGCGGGCAGCGCAACGGCTCAGAGCCGGAAGCGGTCTCCCTGCGGGTGCACGGCGCCGAGCTGCTCCGCCAGGCCGCTGACGTCAGCACCGAGGACAGCATCCATCCCGCTTACGCCCGGATCCTGGCCGAGCTGGCTCCCGACGAGGCCAGGATCCTGCGCCTGCTGTCGCTGGAGGGGCCGCAGCCGCTTGTGGACGTGCGGGCGGCGAACCTGATCGGGGTGGGAGCGCAGTTGGTGGCGCCGGGGCTAAACATGGTCGGGCCCCAGGCCGGTCTGCGCTACCGCGACCGCGTCCCGGCCTACCTCAACAACCTCGTGCGGGTGGGCCTGATCTGGGTCAGCGACGAGCCCCTGCGCGATCCGCTCGTCTACCAGGTGCTGGAGGCCCAGCCGGACGTGCTGGGGGCCATCAAGCGGACCTCACGCGCCAAGGTCGACCGTCGCAGCATTCGTCTGACGGACTTCGGGCGGGACTTCTGCCGCGTGTGCCTGCCGCTGGACACCGACGAGGTCGACGCCCTGACCGCCGACGAGAGCTGAGCGGCTACCCCAGCTCGGACTTCAGCGCGAAGTACAGCGCGGGGAACGGCTCCCGGCGGCGGGGGAAGTTGACCAGCATCTTGCCGAGGTTCGCGCCCGGCACGATCTGCACGAGCTCGTCGCGATCTGGCGGATCAGCAGCCGCGGGTTGGAGCTGACGGTGCTGTAGTCGATCACGAGCACGTTGACCGAGGGGTCCAGCTCGCCGGCCTCGACATAGGTGGTGAAGTCGAACGCGGTGCGCCCCAGCGGGGCATCGCTGGTGGAGTAACGCGGCCACAGCAGCTTGGACGGCAACGCCGCACTCTTGGTCAGCGTGTTCTCGCCTCGATTCTCCTCGGGGTAGAACTTCTTGCCCAGCCAGGGCATCCAGGAGTTGGTGACGGTGCGCAAGAGCTTGTCGGCAGCCGGGTTCATCGTCCAGGTGACGAGGATGCCCTCGGTCTGGCCGCGCACCCCCTCCGCCGGCTCGCCGCACAGGAACATCTGCTGGAGCTCGGATAGCGCATCCTCGCGCTCGCTGGTGGCGCGCCGCCCCAGCTCCTCGATCCAGCTCCACGCGTCCTCCCGCGCGCCCTCGGGGTCATGCGCGGCCTGCTCGCGCAGTCGCGCCACCCGCTCGCCGACGGCACCCGCCACCAGTGTCGCCCTACCGCCCCGGGGCGTTGCCGGAGCCTTCGTCGCCTCTGCCATCTGGCTCTCTCCCTTGGTCGTTCTCGACGGTGCGATGCTATCCGGAGAGTGCCCGGCGCACGGGGCGGCCGAGAGGATGGCGCGGACGATACCCCGGGCCACTTGCGCGCCCACCGATCCTGCGGAACGCTTCCCAGCATGTCCAAGTTCCAGGTCACCCCAGAGGCTGTGGCCGAGGTCTCCGGCCGGCTGAGCGGTATCTCCGGCCACATCGGTGAGCTGCACGGGCAACTCGCCGGTCACGCCGAGGCCGCCCACGGGACGCCGGTGGAGGGCGCCGTCGGCTCCCTGATGGGCCACTGGGCCCAGATGCTGCCGCTCTACGCGCTCTCGGGCGACCGGCTCGCCGGAGCCGTCGGCGGGGCCGCCGAGGGCTACCGGCGCAGCGACGGGGCGGTCGCCAACGCCGCCGCTGCCGGGAAGGGCAGGCCGGCCCGGCCATGACGGGGACCTCCGCCCTAGTGGCCCGCTTCACGCCGAGGCACACGCTGACTCCGTGGTGGGTCGCGGCTCCAACCGCAGTGTGGATGTTGCTGAGCTTCATCGTGCTGCCCGCGATCGTCCTGTTCGCTCGCCCGCAGTTCTTGATTCCCCCAGCGGTGCGCGGTCGCCCGGGGGCGCTGGCCGAATGGCGCCACCACCGCGGGCGGGGGCGTCTTCGGCGATGAGCAATCCTCTGTCACCGCTCAGACCGGACGGGCCAACAATTCACATCGTCTAGCGGCAGCCAATGACTCCTCTGCTCCACGGCCTTTGAAGAGGATCCCCTCACGTCAACGTCAAGCATCATCGTCGCGATCGTGATGTTCAGTCTGTTCGGGGTTTGGTGGTGGGCGGCTGCTACGCCGCTGTGACCGGCTGGCGGGGGCCGTGGCCGTCCTCATCCCGCTCGACCCTCGCGCCCGAGCAACGCGATGACATCCGCCGTCGCGCCCCCGCGAGTGAGGTCACTCTCACGATGGGCGCGGTCGCGCTGCTCATCGCCGGGTAGCGTCTCAACGGACCGATCGCTCGCCCCCTGGCGCGCCCGCAACGCTCGCGCTCGCAGCGCCAGCTCCAGCTCAAAGCGCTCCTCGGGGTTCTCGATCGCTGTGCCCAGGAGCTCACGCAGCTTGCCCAGGCGGTAGCGCACCGTCTGCGGATGGACATGCAGCTCGGCCGCCACCGCCGGCGTGTGGCGCTGGTGGGCCAACCACGCCGTCAGCGTCGCGAGCAGACGCTCGCGCTCCCCGGCCGGCAGCTCCTCCAGGGGCGCCAGCCGCCGCGCAACCAGCAGCTGCGTGAGCCGCTCGTCGGTCCGCAGCACCATCGCGGCCAGGTTCTCCTGCACGAGGGTCGGCCGCCCATCGGCCAGCACTCCCCGCTCGATCAAGCCCAGCGCCCCCCGGGCCCAGCGCAGCGAATGGTGGGCATCCCTCGGCGCCATCGCGGGACCGAGCGCCGACGGCGCGCCGACCTGGGCCACCGCGTTGCGTAACCCCTCCGCCCGACCGGGGCCGGCCGGATCGGGCAGGACCAGCCACGACGCCTCCCCACCAGTCACCACGAGCACATCGGCATCGAGCTGGCGGGCCACCGCGGCCGCCGCCTCGCCGGCCACCGCCAGTACCGCCAGCTCCCACGGAAGCGGCCAACGCGCCTGCCCGGCGGCCCGTTCCAGCGCCTCGGGGTCGTGGTCCTGAGGGTCGAGCAGCAGAGCCCCCAGGCGCCGCCGGCGGCGTTCCCGATCACCGGCCTCGTCGGACTGGATCCGCAGGTAGCCCTCGACCACGTCGGCGGCGAGGGCGTCGCTGTAGACGAAGATGCCCTCAGCCAGCGCGACCACGGCGGAGGTCTCGATTCCCACCTCTCCGGCCACCTCGGCCGCCGCTCGCCACGCGGCCCGGGTGCCGGTGCGAAACGCCGCTCGGACGCTGTCCAGGCTGCGGCCGGCCTGGAACTCCGCCTCCCCGAGGCGCCGCCACACCTCGTCGGTCGCCTGCGCGGGCGCCTCCCCCCGCTCGGCGGCATCGAGGAAGCTGGAGAGAGCCTGCTCGATTCCGAGGCGGATCCCGATCCCGGAGGGGTCGCTCAGCGCCTCGGCGTAGACGGTGCTCTCAGCCGAGATCGCCGCGATGATGCTCTCGGCGAGCCGGGGCACGGCCGCCCGCACCGCCGCCACCGTCACCGGAGACAGCCACTCCGGCGACCACGGCTGCAGCGTCATTGTCATATCTTGACAAAACAGACGGTCGAGGACGTTGGCCTAGGGCGTAGAGGTGTGCTCTGGGTCAGCGTAGGTTGCGTACATGACCGCTACTGCCCCCCGCCGGCGCAGCATCACCGAGACCCACGCGCGCATCGCGCAGCTGGGCTGGGATGCCGACTACCACGAGCCCGTGACCAGGTACCCGACGCGCTACCGGTTCCCGAACCAGGCCAAGGACCCGATGAAGCACATCATGCGGGAGTACCTGCCGATGGAGCTCGAGAAGGACGATCGCGTCTACGGGGGCTTGGACGCAGCGGTCCGAGCCGCCATGCCCAGCAAGGCCAACGAGCGCTGGCTGGAGATCCTCAAGCCGTTCGTCACCGTCACCAACTTCGCCGAGGTCGGTGCCGGACGCTGCATGTCGATGCTGATGAGCGCGGTCCCCAACAACGAGCTGCGCAACGGCTACCACGTGCAGTTCGTCGACGAGATCCGTCACACCGGATTGCAGATGTCGCTGGCCCGCTGGTACGCCAAGAACGTTCCCGACCCGGCGGGATGGAACCTGGGACCGAAGGCGTTCTCCGGCTCGGTGCTGACCAACCCCGGGCTGAACATGTTCAGCCACTTCATGGTCGGCGACCCCATCCAGTGCGCGCTCACGCTCCAGGTGGTGGCCGAGACGGCGTTCACCAACGTGGTGTTCGTAGCGCTGCCCGACGTGGCCGCGCGCAACGGCGACTTCACCCTGCCGACCACCTACCTGAGCGTGCAGTCCGACGAGGCCCGCCACATCTCCAACGGCTACGCGACCCTGCTGACCGTGCTCCAGGACGACCACAACGCGCCGCTGATCGAGCGCGACCTGCAGCAGGCCTTCTGGATCAACCACGCCTTCATCGACACCTTCGCCGCTGTGGTGATGGAGTACTTCTCCAAGGATCGCTCAGACCCCGAGAGCTACGTGGACAAGTGGGACCGATGGGTCCGCGACGACTGGCACCGGGCCTACGTGATGAAGCTCGGCAAGCTCGGCCTGGACATCCCCACCGACATCTTCGACCGTGCGCGCGAGCGGCTGGTGGCCGGCATCCACCATCGCCACGCGATCCTGGCTTTTGCCGCCTGGCCGCTCTCGTTCTGGCGCTTCGATCCGCTCGACGAGCGGGACTTCGAGTGGTTCGAGTCCAAGTACCCGGGCTGGTACGCGGAGTACGGCTCCTTCTGGGAGGCCTACCGGCGCAACACCGACCCGGGCTCGCCGTTCCTGCCGCTGGACTTCATCAACATGGCCCCGCCTTTCTGCTGGACCTGCCAGGGGCTGTGCGTCTCAGAGCCCGATCGCCGTCACCGCACCGCTCGCGACGGCACCGGAACGCCCCGGACCCGCTTCTACTGCTCCTCCGAGTGCGAGTGGCTGGACGTGTCCAACCCGGGCCGCTACACCGGCGATCGCAACTACCTGGACCGCTACCACGGCTGGGAGGCCAGCGAGGTCGTCCGGGACCTCGGCTTCGTCCGGGCCGACGGGGAGACGATGATCGGACAGCCGCACCTGGAGCGCGAGGGGCGCTGGAAGCTGGCTGACCTGCGCAAGCACAACCTGGAGTTCACCTCGCCCAACATCCGCGTGGCGCACGAGCTGGGCCTGCCCTCCGGGGACTGGAGCGGCGGCGCGGCATGAGCCACAGGGTCCGCTTGGAGCCGGTCGGGGAGGAGATCACCTGCGAGGCCGGCGAGACGGTGCTGGAGGCCGCCTTCCGCCAGGGACTGAACCTCGTCTACGGGTGCCGGGAGGGCCAGTGCTCGGCCTGCAAATGCTTCCTGCTAGAGGGCGAGGCGGCGCTCAAGCGCTACTCCAGCTTCGCCCTCTCGGACTCCGAGCGCTCAGGCGGCTACTCGCTGATGTGCCGCGCGATGCCCGAGGAGGACCTGGTCGTGGAGCTCCTGCACTTCGATCCCGACAACCTCCGCCTGGAGCACGCGATCGGCGACGGCGAGGCGACGGTCGAGGCGGTGCAGGAGCTGACCACCGCTATCACGCGCCTGGTGCTGCGCAGCGAGCGATTCGACTTCACCCCCGGCCAGTACGTCGATCTGCACGTTCCCGGCGCGCAGGACGGCGCCCGGCGCTCGTTCTCGATGGCCAACCTGCCGGGGGAGGGGCTGATGGAGTTGATGATCAAGCGCTATCCCGGGGGGCGCCTCTCGGGAATGCTGGAGGGCCAGATCCAGCCCGGCGACAAGCTCGGCTTCACCGGTCCCTACGGCGTCTTTCGCCTGCGGAGCTCCGCGCGGCCGATCCTGATGATCGCCGGCGGCTCGGGGATGGCGCCGATCCTCTCCGTCCTGCGCCAACTGGCGGTCGAGCACTGCCAGCGGCCGGTCCGCTTCTTCTACGGCGCCCGCACCGAGCGTGACCTGTTCGGAGCGGACGAGATCGCGCGGCTGGGCGAGGAGCTCACCGACTTCCGCTTCACCCCCGTGGTGGAGCGGTTCGTGCACGAGGTTGTGGACGAGTACCTCGGCAGCGGCGAGCTGAGCGCGCCCGAGGTCTACATGTGCGGGCCGCCACCGATGGTCGAGGCCGCCGAGGCGATGCTCGTGGACGGGCACGGAATCGACGAAGGTCAGATCTTCACCGACAAGTTCACCACCTCGGCCGACGCCGCCGCGGGAGGCGCGAGCGGCGACGCCGTGGCGGAACCGGTCAAGCGCGTGGAGGGGGCGGCCCCGGCCGCGCCCGCCGCCGATGAGTCCGAGCGGGACTTCGCCTGGTACGTCCCGCAGCGGCGTCGGGCCAGCCTCTACGAGGACGTCACGATCGACACCCAGCCGTCGATCCACCGCCACCTGAATCGCGGCTGGCCGGTCTCCTTTGCCGACGGCCGGGGCACCTGGAACGACGACTCCACCGCGCTGCGCTCGCTCGACTGGTACGCCTTCCGGGATCCGGGCCAGCAGTGGGAGCGGCCCTACTACCAATCCGCCAGCGCCCTGGAGAACCAGATCGAGGGGACCCTGCGCTCCGCCGCCCAGGAGGAGCTGCTCGCCGACTTCGCCCCGGAGTGGGTGGAGTTCCTGCGTCAGCACCTGCAGGTGCCGGCCTTTGTGGAGCACGGGCTGTGGTTCGCGCTGGCGACGATCGGGCGCGACTGCCTCTCGGATTCGGTGGCCACATGCGTGTGCCTGCAGGCGGCGATGAAGCAGCGCTCCGCACAGGCGCTCGTGCTCTACGCGATGGACCTCGAGCGCCACCACGGGCCCTTCCCGATCGAAGATGCCCGCCGCCAGTTCCTGCGCGAGCCACGCTGGCAGCCGGTGCGGCGCTATCTGGAGCGCCTGGCCGCCACCCGCGACTGGGGCGAGGTGATCGTGGCCGCCAACGTCTGCTTCGAGCCCCGGGTGGGGACGCTGCTCCGGCGTGAAGTGGGGAGCCGCTTGGCGGCGGCCCGCGGGGACACGGTCACGCCGGTGCTGGCGCGGGCGGCCACCGAGGAGTGGGAGTGGGCCCGGGGGTGGACGGCGGAGCTGATCCGGATGCTGCTCGGCGACTCCGAGCACGGCGAGCACAACCGCGAGACGGTGCAGAGCTGGCTGACCTCGTGGGAGCCGGAGGCGATCGAGGCCTCCGAGGCCCTGGCCGAGCTGGCCGGGGTGAGTGCCGGGAACCTGCAGAGCTATGCCGACCGTCTGCTGGAGCAGACCGAGATCCTCGGCGCCCCGGCGGCGCAGCCGGCGGCGCCGGCCCAGCGGCGGGTGCGCCCACCCCGAGCGCGACGGCCCGCGGCCGCGCCGGCCAGCGATGCCGCCTCCGCGGGCGACGGCGCAGAGGACAGCTTTGACTCCGTGGGCATCGTCATGGCCAAGAGCGCCGAGGGCGACGCCGTGGCGGAGATCCTGCGCCGCCGCGACGGGATCGAGGTCATCGAGCAGCGGTCGTTCTGGGACATCCGTGCCCAGACCCGGCTCGCGATTCCCTACGCGGAGGTCTCCGAGCAGCTCGGCTACGAGATCGACGCGTACTCGATCCAGCACGAGATGTCGACCCACTATGGCCGGATGGTCACGACCGACGACGCGCTGATGCTGTTCTCGGACCCCACCGAAGCGATGGAGCACCTGATGTCATGAGTCGTCCCCGTCTGCAGGCGCTGAGGCGAGCGGGCGGCGAGCGCGTGGCCGAGCTGACCACCGGCGCCGTCCCGCAGGCGGCGCTGATCCGCGCCGTCGCCACCGCGCTGCCGCGGCGCTTCGATGCAGCGGGGGCCCTGGACCTGGAGGCGACCCTGGAGCTGCGTCTGCGTGACCCGCACGGGGGACCAGCGGCGCCCCTGGCGTTGCGCATCGACCACGGCCGGCTGTCGGTGACCCCGGGGCCGGCCGCCGGGGCGGGAGCGGCCGCCGAGTTGGCCGCCGAGGACATGATCCGCCTGGTGGTGGGCTCGGTCGGCTGGCCGGAGCTCATCTCCAGCGGGCGGATGACGCTCTCAGGCGACCCGTTCCTGGCGCTGCGCTTCCCCGGCCTGTTCCGGCTTCCCGCGGGAAGCTGAGACACCCGGAGCCGCCACCAGCGCCCCGCCCGGGCAATCGGCGCAGCAGACGCGCCGGCGCGGGTTGCTGATCCCCGCTAGGGCGATCATCCCGCCGAGCATCGCCAGCGCCCCGGCGATCGCCATGCCGGTGCGAAACGCGTGCACGGAGGCATCGACGAGCGCGCCGCGCACCACCGGCCGCTCGGTACTCGGCACCCCGGCGGGGTCGATCACCAGCGGGCGCGAGCGGGCCGCGAGCACCGCCGCGCGCGCGGGTGCGCTCAGCGGCTGCGAGCGCAGGTCGTGGTCCAGCCGGGCGCCGAAGCTCGCCGAGACCACGGCGCCGAGCGCGGCGATCGCCAGCAGCCCCGCCATCCGGGACACGGCATTGTTGACCCCACTGGCCAGGCCCGAGTGCCCGGCCTGGACCGAGGAGAGCACCGTGGCCGTGAGCGGCGCCACGGTGATCGCCATCCCCAGCCCGAACACCGCGATCCCGGGCAGGATCTCGGTGAGGTAGCTCGGGCGGGCGCCGGCGCGCAGCAGGAGCAGCAGACCGCCGCCGGCGACCAGCGGGCCGGCGCCCATGAACAGGTGGGGGCCGAGGCGGTCGGCGAGGGTACCGAAGCGTCGCGACAGCGTGAACATCAGGATCGTCAGCGGCAGCAGCGCCGTGCCCGCCTCCAGGGGGGTGTAGCCCCCAACCTGCTGGACGTAGAGGACCACGAAGAAGGTCGCGACGCTCAGTCCGGCGTACAGGCACAGGGTGGTGAGGTTGCCAACGGTGAAGTTCCTCACCGAGAACAGGCTGAGCGGCATCATCGGCTCACGTGCGCGCCGCTCCCAGGCCACGAAGGCGGCCAGCAGAGTTACGCCGGCAAGGAGCGGGATCAGCACCCCGGCGTCGCCCCACCCGAAGGTCGGCTCCTCGATCAGCGCGAACACCGGTCCCGCCAGCCCCAGCGCGCACAGGATCGCACCGGGGAAGTCGACGCGCCCCCGGGAGTGGCGGTCATCGGGAAGGCGTCCGAGCAGCACCAGCGCGATCGCCACGGGAACGATGTTGATGGCGAAGATCCAGCGCCACGAGGCCGCCTGGATCAGCGCCCCGCCGCCGAGCGGGCCGATCACGGTGAAGATCCCCGCCCACGCCGTCCAGCTGCCGATCGCCCCGGCTCGCTCGGACTCGGGGAAGGTGTCCATGATCAGCGCCAGGGCGCTTGGAACCAACAGCGCGCCGGCGACGCCCTGGATCGTGCGGGCGGCGATCAGCAATCCGGCGCTCGGGGAGATCGCACACAGCAGCGAGCAGAGCGCGAACGCGAGCAATCCCGCGCGGAACACGCGCCGGCGCCCGAACAGGTCGCCGAGCGAGCCCCCCACCAGCAGCAGCGCGGCCAGGGTCAGCAGGTAGCCCTCCACCACCCACTGCTGCTGGGCCAGTCCGCCGTGGAGACTGGCGCGGATCGCGGGCAGCGCGACGTTGACCATCGTGCCGTCCAGGAACACGATCCCCGACCCGAGGATGCTGGCGATGAGCGCCGTGCGCCGGGGACTCAACCCGCACCGGAGGCGAACACCGAGTTCGCCTCATAGCCGGCGAAGCTGACGCTACGGGCGAACGACAGCTTCGACTTGACGATCACGCAGTAGGAGCGTGGACGCTGACTGCTGGGAACGCAGACCCGGTACATGCCGCCCGCCTCGATCACGAAGGTGTCGATGACCGCCAGGTGGCGCCGGAACTCCGCCGGGGCCCGAGCCCCGATGAAGGCCTGCGCGCGCGTGACGGCGTCGCCCTGGGCCTGCTCGTGGGAGATGATCGAGGATCGGTGCAGCAGGCCCGCCAGCAGCAGGGCACCCGTGACGGCCGCGATCGCCGCGGTGCCCGCGTAGTCACGCGCCACCACGCGGGGAAGGTCGCCGCGCCGGCGGCGCAGCATCAAGGCGACCGGCGGGCTCAGGACCACGATCCCGAGGAGGTTAAGAAAGCAGCCCAGCAGCGCCGCGCCGACGAGCTTCTGCGTCTCGCCGGCGGGAGGCAGCAGATGACCGATGAGGGCATCGGCGACGAGGCTCGCCACGAACGCCGGCCACAGCCACGCACCGCGGTGTCGCCAGCGCATGCGGGCGAGCCTGGCACCATCCATGGCCTCAAGACTAGCCTCGGCGGCCGGCGTAGGATGGATTGATGAGCGGCGAGCTGTGGGTCTGTCACCTGGGCACCGTCGACTACCGCCGGGCGCTGGCGCTGCAGGAGGCTGTCCGGGGGGCGCGGCAGCGGGACGCGGTGCCCGACGTGCTGCTGACGCTCGAGCATTCGCCGGTCTATACGCAGGGGCGGCGCTCGGCTCCCGGCGAGCTGCCGATGGGCGCGGCGTGGTACGCGACCCAGGGGATCGAGGTCGTCGAGACCGACCGCGGCGGCAAGGTCACCTACCACGGCCTCGGGCAGCTCGTGGGCTATCCGATCGTTGCCGTCAACGACGTTGTGGCCTACGTGCGGACACTTGAGGAGGCACTGGTCGCGGCGCTGGCGCAGGAGGGCATCACGGCGCGGACGCGTTTCGATGACGGCCCCGATTTCACCGGCGTCTGGGTGGGAGAGCGCAAGATCGCCTCGATCGGCGTCCACGTCCAGCGGGGCGTGGCTACGCACGGCTTTGCGGTCAACGTCGAGAACGACCTGCAGCCGTTCTCCTGGATCGTGCCCTGCGGCCTGGAGGGATTGCAGATGACCTCCCTGATCCGGGAGACCGGCCGGTTGGCGGGACAGCTGCGCTGCTTTCGCCGACGCGCCGCGTGGCAGCTGGCCCAGGCGCTCGGCCGACGCCAGCGGCTGGTGAGCCTGGGGCGGCTGGAGGCGGCGATCGCGGCGGGGACGGCGTACGAAACGAGTGCGGCGGTGGCTTCGGCGCTACCCCTGGTCCGAGCCACCGACTAGACGGCGCTGCTGCCGCTCGGCCAGCGGGGCCTGCATCCGGGCGGGGGAGCCTCAGACGCCGTCGCGGTGACTAGCGGTGTGAGCGCCGCGCCGGGTGGTGCTTGCGAGCGTGGTGCTTGGCCTTGGCCTTCGTCCGCCCCGCCTTGGCCTGAGCCTCCAGCGCGCCGATACCGAGGAAGACCTGCTTGGACGCCGAGGGCTGTAGCCCCTTCGGGGTCTGCTTGTTGACGAACAGCAGGTACGGGCCGGGGGGCGCAACGGCAGCGCTGGGCGGCGCCTTGACCGTCAGCGTGTTCCCGCTGCGCGAGACGACCGGCAGCACCACGTTGCGCTGGTTGGGGTCGACCAGGTGTGTGAAGGCCGCTGCGGCCGGCACCGCGACACCCGACCCGCCCAGCACCGCTAGCGACGATCAAGGCGATCGCATGAGCTCGCGCCCGGCGAGCAGCGATCGATCCCTACAGCGAATGCGCGCCGAGCCCATGCATAACGAGCCTCCCAGCTGTTCTCTCGTCCTGGCCCCGATCGCCGTCCTGCCTGGGGCGCGACCGCGAGCCTCGTTTCCGTAGTGTGATGCATATCACAAATCGTCCGTCCGACGCACTGCTCGCGGGCGTCGGCGCCGGACGCTCGCACCACCGACAACGACGAGTACGCCGGCGGCGAGCAGACAGATCACCAGGATCCCCGACGTGTCGGAATGCCGACCTTCATGGGGTGCGTGGCGGGAGGCAAGCAGGCTGGAGACGGTCGTGGGGGCGGCGAAGCGCTGGACGCCCTGCACCGGGATCGTCCGTGCCCCGAGGTGCAATGGGATCGTCCAGCTGGGCAGGAAGTGCGGACGGGGATCGAACCAGTCGTAGCTCGGAGTGGCCGAGACGTCCTGCCAGAGCGGCGCGGCGCTGAGATCGGTGCGCACCCTCGGGGTCTGTCCCCGCGCCGTGAGGTCGGCATCGTGGATGGGGCTGCTCAGGTTCACGCGCACGCCCTGCGGGCCGATCTGAGCGAACGGCTCACCCCCCTCCCCGAGCACGGTGACGGTGGTCGTGCCGCTGTTCTGCAGGTAGACGTCGGGGAAGCGGCCGGGCAGCAGGGCGACGGTGAGACCGAGGGCCGGCTGCATCGGCGAGGTCAGGGAGGTGACCACGCCGCCGGCCGGCGGCACATAGCTGACCACCCCCTCGGCCTTGACGGAGCTGCCCCCGTAGCGCAGGGGGATGGCGAATCGCCCCAGCAGGGTCGCATCCGGACGGCCGCGCACGGCGGGCGGCGCCGAGGTCACGGCCGGGAGGCGCTGGTCGAACCAGGTCCAGCCCGGTCGTCGGGAGAGGGGTATCCAGCGTGGCGGCGCGCCCGCGCGCACCCCGGGGGGTACCCCGGCGGCACCCGAGGGGGCCTCGGAGAGATAGAGGTCGGGAGAGGCGGCGTTGCCCAGAGTGCCGCTGCGCCCGAGGCGCAGGAACGGAACGCCGTCGGTGCCCAGCACCTGAAGCTCGGTTGCAGTCGGGTTGTAGGCCTCCAGCGAGGGGACGACGCTGCCCTGGATCACCGAGACGCTCACTCCGGGCAGCGCCGGCATCAGCTCCTCGATCACCGTCTGAATGTTCGGGTCGCCTTCGTGCGCCATCGCGGCCTCGGGCGCGAGCAGACCGGTCGCGAGCAGGAGCGCTAGGGGCGCCACCACGACGGTCACCAACCGGCGCAGGAAGCTCACACCGAGGGCGCCGCCGAGCCGTTGGCGGGGGGAGTCGACGGCGCCGGCAGCTGCTTGCCGCTGCCGTTGTCGCCGGGATCATCCGGGGCGCGGATCCACAGGACGATCAACCCGTGCCTGATCACAAAGTTCGTGCGAGCGGTTCCCCCACTCCCACTCCCGCAGCCGCTGCCGCCCGGACCCGGCCTGCCGGTGAGCTCAAACAGGGCGTTGATCAACTGCCCCCGCCGGTCGGCGGAGATGAGCTTCGCCCCGCAGGGCAATCCCTCGTTGGCGACCTCGGCCGCGTGCAGGCTCGTGAGCTTCAAGGCGGAGACCTGCCCGCCTCCTCCCCCGTTGATCATCTCGCTCGGAAGCGCGAAGAACCTGGCCGCGCCCTGCACGTCACCGCGGCGCAGAGCGCTCGACCACGCCTTGATCACGGCCACGGAGGCCGGGTCGGCGGGGACTCCGGTTGGCGCCGGAGCGGGAATCGTGGAACCGCCGCGCGGGGAGCTCCGGTGCAGGGGCGAGCCTTCGGGAGCCGCCGGGCGCGCACCCGGCGGGGAGGAGGTGCTCGCTCGCTCGCCCGAGCCGCAACCGGCCCCGGCCAGCAGCACCACCACGAGCACGACCAGTCCGAAAGGCGAGTTCATCTGTCGATCGTACCTCGGCGCTAGGCTCTGAGAGACCATGAGCGCCACCCGATCACGCTCCAATCCGGGGGGCATCGCCAACGTCCTCACGGTCCTGGGCACCGAGGAGGTGCAGCCCCACCGCGGGCGCAAGCCCCCCTGGTTCAAGGTTCCGGCCCCGGGCGGCCCGCGATATCGCGAGCTCAGCCGGCTGATCGACTCCGAGGGGCTGCATACGGTCTGCCAGGAGGCGGCCTGTCCCAACATCGGCGAGTGCTGGCAGCGGGGCACGGCGACGTTCATGATCCTCGGAGACACCTGCACGCGACGGTGCGGGTTCTGCAACGTCAAGACCGGCAAGCCGACCTGGCACGACCCGCTGGAACCGGCTCGCGTGGCGCGCAGCGTGGCCAGGATGGGCCTCCGGCACGCGGTCATCACCAGCGTCGACCGCGACGACCTTCCAGACCTCGGTGCGAGCGCCTTCGTCGGGGTGATCCGGCAGATTCGCCGTCAGGCCCCGAGGACCAAGATCGAGGTGCTGACACCGGACTTCCGCGGCGAGGAGATGCCGCTGGCCAGGGTGATCGCCGAGCGACCGGACGTCTTCAACCACAACGTGGAGGTGGTGCCGCGGCTCTACTCCGTGGCTCGGCGAGGCTCCACCTGGCAGCGCTCGACGCGCGTGCTGCGAACCGCCAAGGAGCTGGGCGGCGAGGAGGTCACGACCAAGTCCGGCCTGATGGTCGGGCTCGGGGAGAGCTTCCCGGAGATGGTCGATGCCCTCGGTCAGCTGCGCGAGCACGGTGTCCAGGTGCTGACGGTGGGCCAGTACCTGCGCCCCACCGAGCGGCATCTGCCAGTCGTGCGCTACTGGCATCCGGACGAGTTCCTGGCGCTCGAGCGCGCGGCCTATGAGCTCGGCTTTCAGCATGTGGCCGCCGGTCCGCTGGTGCGCTCGAGCTATCACGCCGACCAGCACGTGGCCCAAGACGAGCCCGGCGTCGGCCCGCTGGCCCAGGTGGCGGTGTGAGGAACCGGGCCGGAGCGATCGCCGCGGCCCTCGTGGCGCTGCTGCTGACCGACGCGCCCGCGGCGCTGGCCCGGGCTGGCGGCGGCTTCGGCGGCTTCGGTCGCGGCGGCGGCGGTGGCTTCGGTGGACACGGTCTGGGTGGCCTGGGCCGCGGCTTCGGCCACGGTCACTTCTTCTTCATTCCCGTGGGCGGGGGCGGAGGCGGGATCCTGTTGCTGATCGTGCTGGCGATCATCGTGTTCTTCGTCCTGCCGCGGCTGATGATGTGGTGGCGCTCCCAGCAGGCGTCGGGCACCACCTCCCGCCGGCGGGTCTCCGAGCGCCAGCGGCGCGTGGAGATGGCGGCGGCCGAGGCCGCGCAGGACGACCCCGACTTCGCCCCCGACGTGGTCAAGCCGGCGGCGGCACGGCTGTTCCTGGACATCCAGCGGGCGTGGGACGCCGGCGACCGGATCGCGCTGCGCTCGCTGGTGGCGCCCGACCTCCTGGCCGAGTGGGAGCGCCGGCTCGACGGCCTGCAGCGGCGCGGTTGGCGCAATCGGGTTCGGCCCCTGAACGAGCCGACCGTGGAGTACGTCGGCCTGCGCAACACCGGCGACGAGCGCGGTGACCGCGTCACCGTGCGGATGGAGGCGATGCTCAGCGACTACCTCGAGGATTCCCACGGCCAGCGCCTGAGGCGCGTCGACAGTACCTCGGATACCACCCGGGTGCGCGAGTACTGGGCCCTCGGCAAGCGCGAGCACCACTGGATCCTGATCTCGATCGAGCAGGGTGCCGAGGGTGCCCACGCGCTGGATGAGGAGATCGTCGCCAGCCCCTGGGCCGACGAGCGCTCGATGCGAGACGAGGCGCTGGTGGAGGGAGCCGTCGCCGAGGCGGTTCCCGAGGGCACCAACATCGGCGAGCTCACCTCTGTGCAGTTCCAGGGCGATGCGCGGGCGGCGGCGCTGGACCTGAGCCTCGCCGACGGCCGCTTCGCGCCCGACGTGCTGGAGGTCGCCGCGCGGCGCGCGGTCGCCGCCTGGGCCGAGGCCGTGGACGGCGACGACGCCGGACTGCTGGCGATCGCCAGCTCCGAGGCCGCGCAGGAGCTGCTGCATCCGGGCGACCCGAGTCGCCTGACCCGGCTGGTGGTGCGCGGGCCGCAGGTGGGACAGATCCGGATCGCCTCGCTGGACGCGGCCGCGGTGCCACCGGCGATGGCGATCGAGGTGGACATCACCGGACGGCGCTACGTTGAGGACCGTGACACCGCCGCTGTGATCGCCGGCAGCCAGTCGCGGGCGGTCACGTTCACCGAGCGCTGGACGCTGGCGCTGGACGGCGACGAGCGGCAGCCGTGGCGGATAGCCTCCGTCCTGAGCCCGGCCGTCCGGCGCTGAGCGGGCCGGCGGGGCCGGTGCAGGAGCGGCCCGAGGGGGCAGGGCCCCGCATCGGATGATCCCGATCAAGGACAACATCCCGACGGACCGCTTTCCGTTCGTGACGGTGGCGCTGATCGTGGTCAACGTGATCGTCTACCTGCTCTCCATCCGTCACGGCGGGTCGCTGATCTCCGGCCCGGCGACGGACGAGGTGATCAGGTACGGCGCCATCCCCCGGGCGCTGACCCATCCCGGCGTGCACTGCGCCGAGGTGGCGGTGCAGGCGGCGGCGGGCACCGCGCAACCCGCGCTGATCTGCAACACGCGGGCGCTGGCGGCGGCCGGCATCCCGGCCCAGAACACGCTGCCGACCTGGACCACGGTGCTCAGCTCGATGTTCGTGCACGGGTCGATCCTGCACCTCGCGGGCAACATGCTGTTCCTGTGGATCTTCGGCAACAACGTCGAGGATTCGATGGGGCCGGTCAGGTTCCTCGCCTTTTACCTGCTGGGCGGGGCCGCGGCGCTGGCGCTGCAGGTGGCGGTGGACCCGAGCTCCACCGCACCCACCGTGGGGGCCTCCGGGGCCATCGCCGCCGTGCTGGGCGGCTACATCCTGCTCTATCCCCGCGCGCGGGTGCTGACGCTGGTGTTCATCATCCTGTTCTTCACCGTGATCGAGCTGCCGGCGATCGTGATGCTCGGCATCTGGTTCGTGCAGCAGGCTGTGTTCGGCGCGGCTGACCTCACCAACCCGACCGGCGGGGGGGGCGGGGTGGCCTACTTCGCCCACGTCGGCGGCTTCGCCTTCGGGCTGCTGGCGATTCACGCGCTGGCCACCAGGCGCAAGCAGATCCCGCCCCGCCTCCCGGTGTACTGAGCGGCGTGCGCCTCGTCGTCTTTGCGATCGCGCTGGTCTTCATCATCGGCCTGGGCCTGCTGACGGCGCTGGACATCAGCCGCAACGGCCTCACCGGCGTCAGCGTGATGGGGCTGATCGTGCTGGTGCTGTTCCTCGTCGGCATCCTCGGGGCCTGGCGCCAGCCGCCGCGATGACCAACCTGGGTGTGCTCCAGGAGGGGCGGGTGCGACGCTCGGCCCGTCAGGCGCAACTGCGCCGGCGCCGCCGCCGGCGGCGGCTGGGGCTGGGGCTGGCGGTGTTGGCGCTGGGGGTCGTGACGCTGCTGCTGTTCATGGCCGCGCGCGCCTCCGGCCCGGCGCGGGAGCCACGGCGGCTGGTCGGCGCACCCTCCCGGGTCGTCGCCCACCGCCGCATCGCCCTGAACCGCTACGGCGCGGTGCTCTCCGGCGTGCTGGTGCACCCCCGCTTCAAGACCGCGCTACGCAGCGGCCTACTGTTCGACGTCCACACCGGAAGGATCCTGTGGGAGCGGGACCCGGAGCGCCTGCTGCCGATCGCCAGCCTGACGAAGATGATGACGGCGCTGGTCGTGGTCGCGCACGCGCGACCGAGCGCCCGCGTGCTCATCACGCGCCAGGCGCTCAGCTTCTCGGGGTCAGGCGTGGGACTGCTGCCGCTCGGGCGGAGGGTCTCCGCGGAGACCCTGCTCTACGGGCTGCTGCTCCCCTCCGGAAACGACGCTGCGATCGCCCTGGCCCAGCACGTCGGGGGGACCCAGGGTCGGTTCGTGGCGATGATGAACTCACGTGCGCAGGCCATGGGCCTCGGCTGCACGCACTTCAGCACCGTCTCGGGGATCCGCGACCGGGACAACCGCTCCTGCGCCACCGACCTGGCCCGCATCGCGCACGCGGTGCTGACCCAGCCGCTGCTGTCCCGGATCGTCGCCACCCGCGATGCCGCGCTGCCCTTCCCGATCAAGGGCGGCAAGCTCTACCTGTACAACAACAACCCGCTGCTGCGCCTGAGCTTCCCCGGCACCGACGGGGTCAAGACCGGGTACACGGCGGCCGCCGGCCAGTGCCTGGTAGTGGCCGTCAGGCGCGGACACAGGTGGCTGGGCGCGGTGCTGCTGAACTCGGTCGACCCGCCGGGGCAGGCCGAGGCGCTGCTGAACCTGGGCTTCGCAACGCCCGGCCCCTGAGCGGGGAGAATGCGCAACCTTTTGAGCGCAGGGCGGCGCCGGGCGGCGCCGCGGCCGTGGACATGGAAGGATCCCTGTCCATGGAGCACGTCAAGGAGCGCCTCGCCGCCAACCAGAACACGTTCCGGGAGGTCAACGAGGGGATCGCGCGGGGACAGTGGCCCGGCGAGGAGCAGTCGCCGGTCAGCTTCCGCTGCGAATGCGCTCGGCTGGGCTGCAACCTGCTGATCGCACTGCGCGTGGGGGCCTACACGGAGGTCCGCCGGCACCCCAAGCGCTTCTTCGTAGCACCCGGCCACGAGCTGCCCGACCTGGAGACGGTCGTCGAGGCGAGCGCGGACTACTTGGTGGTGGAGAAGCGGGGTGAGGCCGGGGAAGTGGCCGAGACCCTGGCCGGCGACGCCTGAGGAGCGCCGTCCTCTCCCGCGTGGAGGTTGAAGCGCATCCGCACCTCGGTGCCGCCGGCAGCGCGGTTGACGATCGTCAGGCCATCGCTGCACTGGGCGATGAGGGCCAGGCCCACGCCCAGCCCGGGGCTGTCGTTGTGGGCACGCAGGCCGTCGCCGTCGTCGCCGATCAGGATCCAGAGCTCTCCTCGGGCCAGGTTGGCGCGGACATGAATCTGGCCCTGACCGTCGCCGTAGGCGTGCATCACCACGTTGGTCAGCGCTTCGGAGGTGGAGAGGCGAACGGTCTCGGCCTGGTCCTCGGAGGCGCCCGCGTGGAGGGCGAACTGGACCAGCTCATGACGCGCCAGCGGCACCGAATCGGGGACCGCTGAGTACGACTGGGTCAGCGTTTCGCTACCTACGAGACTCATCAGGTTCCAACTTCGGTTACCCGATTCGCAGCGGGGACAATCTGCGCCGGGGTCCGCTCCCGCTCGCTCCCGGGCCGCAGGCGCCGGAGCGAGATCCATCCGATCATCGCGACGATCCAGCACGTCACCGCGCCCAGGCCGAGACCCGCGCGAGCGCCGAAAGCCGCCATCACCCAGCCGATCAGCGGACCGCCGATGGGGGTGGAGCCCTGGAAGGCCACGAACCACAGGGACATCACCCGCCCCCGCATCATCGGGGTGGCCCTGAGCTGCAGCGTCGAGTTGCCCGTGGACATGAACGTGATGCTGGCACCGCCGACGAACGCCAGCGCGGCCAGCTCCACCGCCAGGCTCGACGCGGCCGCCGCCAGCGCCATGGCCACGCCAAAGACGCTCGCGGCCAGGGCCAGTGGCCGCAACCCGACCTTGCCCCGCGCCGCCATCACCAGGCCGCCGCAGACAGCGCCGACCCCCATCGCCGCGGTCATGAAGCCAAAGCCGGTGGCGCCGACGTGCAGGCCGCGGCTGGCCATCACCGGCAGCGATACCTGGAACTCGTAGGTCAGGCAGCCCACGAGGCCCATCATCAGCAGCGGCACCGCCAGCGAGGGCCTGGCGCGCACGTAGCGCAGGCCCTCGCGCAGCTGCCCGCGGGCCCGCGGGGCGGGGGGGGTGGGCCGGAGGTCCGCGCGTTCCATCCGGATCAGCGAAGCCACCACGGCCACGAAGCTGGCGGCGTTGAGCAGGAAGCAGACCCCGTCGCCGACGCTGGCGATGAGCAGGCCGGCGATCGCCGGGCCGATCGTGCGCGCCCCGTTGACGAGCACCGAGTTGAGGCTGACGGCGTTGCGCAGGTGCTCCTGCCCCACCAGCTCCAGCATGAACGACTGCCGGGCCGGATTCTCAAAGGCGTTGTTGATGCCCAGGAGCGCCGCCAGCACCCCGATCTGCCAGACCCGCACGGCACCGGTGATGCTCACCACCCCGAGGACCAGCGCCTGCACGCCCATGACCGACTGCAGCACGATCATCAGCCTGCGCTTGTCGACGCGGTCGGCGATCACGCCGCCATAGGGCGCCAGCAGCAGCACCGGCAGCGTCTGCAACGCGATCACCACTCCGAGCGCGGTGCTGGAGTGCGTGAGCGTCAGCACCAGCCAGGACTGCGCGGTCATCTGCATCCAGGTTCCGATCAGCGATACGGCCTGGCCGGCGTAGTAGCGGCGATAGTTGACCACCGCGAGCGCCGCGAAGGTGGTGCGACCGACCCGCATGGCGCGTGTCATCGCCTCACCTCGCCGAGCGCTTGCGCCAGCGCCTCCAGCGCCGGCAGGGCGGCCTGCACCGCGCGCCGCTCCGCTGCCGGCAGCGCCGCCAGCGCGACGTTGACGGCCTCGGTGCGCTCGCGGCGCATTCGCTCGGCCAGGCGCCGCCCCGCGGGGGTGGCCTTGACCCAGGCGGCCCGGCGGTCCTGCGGATCGCTGCCGCGCTGGAGCAGTCCGTCACCCGCCAGGTCGGAGATCACCCGGGAGAGCATCGTGGGGTTGATGCCCTCGGCGGAGGCCACCTCGGCCAGCCCCACCGGACCGCGCCGGACGACATCCAGCAGCACGGTCACCCGCGTGGGCGTGAGGCCGGCAGCCGCGCCCGCAGCTGTTGGCCGCAGGCGGCGGGAGAGGAGCCCGATCACGCCACGGAGCCGCACCGCGGTGTCGCCGTCGGTCGCGGGGGAGGCTGAGGTGGTCCGCGCTGAGCTCATGGGGAATCAAGTAGTTGCCTGCTGGCAAGCATTAGTCTAGCAAGCGGGTTTCACCTGAACCCGGGTGATTGCTTGCGTAGACAACTACTCTGCTACGGTGTGGTCACCCGTTACCCGTACGCCGAGGAGACCTGTAGATGAAGCTCGCCCGCCTGTTCCTGCGCCTGACCATCGGTGGCCTGTTCTTCGGCCACGGCACCCAGAAGCTCCTCGGCTGGTTCGGGGGCCACGGCCTGGAGGGAACCGGGCAGTTCTTCGAGACCCTGGGCATGCGGCCCGGGAAGCGCAACGCGCTGGCGGCCGGAGTCGCCGAAGCCGGCGGCGGGGTGGCACTGGCGCTCGGGTTCCAGACGCCCCTGGCGGCATCGGCCCTGGCGGGCACGATGCTCACCGCGACCCATCGCGTGCACCTCAAGAACGGTGTGTGGGCCACCGACGGCGGCTACGAGTACAACCTCGTGCTGATTGCCGCGCTGCTGGCCCTGGCGGAGGCTGGCCCCGGACAGCTGTCGCTGGACGCGGCGCTCGACCAAGAGCACAGCGGCACCGCGTGGGGCCTGCTGGCAGCCGCCGGCGCCATCGCCGGAGCGCTCGGCGCCCATCTGGCCGCGGAGTCACAGGGGCCGGCGCCGGGAGCCCCCGCCCCGCCCGCTCCTCCCACACCGGCGCCGCCCACCGCCTAGCGCCGGGGCGCTGGAGCTGCGCGGCGCCCGCCGAACCGCTCAGTGCCCGACCGTCGGTAGCGTCCGGGCGTAGCGACTGGGGTCGCCGAGCGTCGCGCCGAAGCGGCGGGCGCCGGCGTACTGGGAGGCGAAGTAGAGATCTGAGAGCGAGGAGATCTTCACGTCCTCTCCCGTGCGCGGGGCGTTGATGAACTGGCCGTTGCCGACGTAGAGCCCCATGTGGTCACGTAGCCGCTGGAGTCGGCGAAGAACACGGCATCGCCGGGCCGAAGGGCGTTCCTGGCGATCGGGATGCCGGTGTGGAACTGATCGACGGCCACGCGCGGCAGCTGGATGCCCTCCTGGGCGTAGGCTTACTGGACGAGCCCCGAGCAGTCAAAGCCGGTGGCGGGACTGGCGCCGCCCCACCGATAGGGGGTGCCGAGGTAGCGCATCGCCACCTGGAGCGCGGACTGTCCGGCGCCGGTTGGAGGCCCCGGCGCCCCGGCGGCGCCGGCGCCGGCGCCAGTCGTCGCCACGGCGGCGCCGGGCGTCGCCGCACCGAGGTCGAGCCCGTGCAGGAGCCCCTGCGCGGGGACCAGCTGGAGGCCGTAGCGGAAGCGATACTGCGCCGCCGGCTGCTCGACGCTGGCGGCCCACTCCCCCCAGCTGGAGGGGCTCTGGGCCAGCGCCGGATTCTGCGCCTTGGCGGCGAGCGCCTGATCGATGAACCACTTGATCTGCAGCTGGGGGTTGCTCGGATAACCGGCGTAGGCGCCCTGGTTCCAGATGCCGACCCGCATCTGGAAGAAGCCGACCGAATCCCGGTCTCCGTAGGACAGGTTGTGCAGGTCCGACTCCGTCAGTGCCGCCATCACGGGCAGCTCTGGGGGGAATCCGGCCTGCTTGGCGTGAGCCCCCATCCACGCCGCGATCTGGCGCGGTGAGGCCTGGTCGCCGGGATAGCGCAAGAGATCCTCGTGTGCGGTCTCGCCCAGCGGGAGGCCGCCGAGCGCACCACGGCGGTGCTCGGCGCCGCCGGAGGGGATGTCGCCGGGAGCGCCAAGATGCCTGGGGGCTCCTCCGGCTCCCGCCGACCCTGTCGCGCCCGGTCCGGCCGGCGCTCCCGTGCCGGTCTGCGGAAGCGCGACGCCCGCGGCCGCCGCGGGCGTCCCCGGCAGCGCACCGGGGCCGAGCGCTCCGGCCCCCGCGGGCCCGCCGGCGGCTACGTGGTGACCGGCCACTTTCTCCGCTGCCAGCGGGGGAAGCGCCGCTCCGGAATCAAGGTTGGGCTTGGCCGGCTTGACGGCGTAGTGGGAGGAATGGTGGCTGAGGCTGCGGACCAGCCGGTCCAGCGCACGTCCGGCCCCCCGCTCCAGGCCCGGCGCGGCGCGCTCGGCCACGTGGGCGAAGTCGACGCCCTCGGCCGCGGCGGCGACCATCGCGCCGGCGAGGCTGGAGCGGGATTCCCGCAGCTCCAAGGTCAGCAGGGCGCGCCGGCCGTGCCCGAGGTCGCTGGCCATGCCGGAGAGGCCATGCTGGCGGAGCACCTCGGCGGGATCGGTGCGGAACCGGCGGCGCAGGTCGGGATCGCCGAGCAGCCGCTCGATCAGCTCGGCGCTGCGCTCGACCTCCTCGGCGGCCTGCGCGGCAGCCGGGGAGGCGGTGGTCTTTTCCCTCATCGTCATCTGCCTCCTTGCATCAGATCACAGCGTAATATGGTGGCGTGCGTCTCATGGCAACGGCGGCGATCTGCCGGAGATCGTGGAGTCGCTGACATCGAGGCTGCCGGTCACGTAGCCGTCGACCAGCAGGCCGCCCCCGAACGAGTTCGCGCCCCCCCTGGTTGCCGGAGATCGTGCTGCCCCCGACGGTCAGGTCGCCGCGACCCCCGGAACCGAAGTATCTATTTTCGGCGACGCCGCCGCCGGAGCCGGTGGGGGCGGTGTTCCCGCTGACCGTGCTCTGGGACAGGGTGAGCGGACCGCTGCTGTAGACCCCGCCGCCGCTGCGGGTGGTGGTCGAGTCCTTGATCGTGTCGCCGGCCAGCGTCAGCGCTGCGCCGTTGGCCACCGCACCACCATTCTGCGCGCCGGAGCCGTCCTCGATGGTCAGGTTGTCGATCGCCACCGGAACGGTCCGGGCAGCGGTGACGGTGAAGACCTGCGAGGCGTTGTTGCCGGAGACGGCGAGCGAGCCGGCTCCAGGCCCCGTGATCGTCAGGCCGCCCGCACCCGTGACCGGCAGCGCTCCGTTGGTGAGGGTGATCGTGCCGGTGACGCCGGGGGCGAAGGTGATCGTGTCCGCACCGCCGTCGGTGTTCGCCGCAGCGATCGCGTCGCGGAGCGTGGCGCACTGATTCGTCGTAGCGGTGCACGCCACGGCTGGGTTGTCGTCGCCGTTCGTGGTCACCGTGTACGTCGTGGCCGCCTGCGCGCTGGAGGCGAACAGCGCACCAGCGCTGAGCGCGGCACCGGCGACGAGTCCGCCGCGGCGCCCGAGCATGGCGGCACGACGGCTCTCCCGGGCCAGCCGACGCGCCTGGGCACGCCTGAACGAACGAATCGACACGCAGTTTCTCCTCTGGTCTGTCGCCTCGCCTGTCGATCGGGAAGCCTGTATACATCGCCGTCCTTGTGGCCGGTGGCGCTGGTACTTTGGACGCAATGGCGTTAGAGGGTAAGCGTGCGGACATGGTTGTGCACGAGCGGGATCCGTTCAATGCGGAGACGCCCCGCTACGCGCTGGCCGAGGGCGATGTGACTGCGCTTGACGCCTTCTATGTGCGAAATCACGGTCGGGTTCCCGAGCTCGATGAGTCGGATTGGAGGCTGTGCGTCGACGGCCTGGTCGAGCGTGAGCTGGAGCTCTCGTTGACGGGACTGCGCGAGCGGTTCGAGGACCGCAGTGTCGTGGCGACCCTGCAGTGCGCGGGCAACCGCCGGGAGGGGCTGGTGGCGGTGCGCGACGTTCCCGGTGAGGCGCCCTGGGGGCCGGGGGCGACCGGCAACGCGGCGTGGCGGGGCGTGGCCCTGGTGGATGTCCTGCGCGCTGCGGGTCTGCGGGATGGCGCCCGGTACGTCGCGTTCGAGGGCGCTGACACCTCGCCGGAGGCCGAGCCGCCGCAGTGCTTCGGCGCGTCGATCCCGCTGCACAAGGCGTTGGCGAGCGAGGTGCTGCTCGCGTGGGAGATGAACGGGGAGCCGCTGCCGGCGGTCCACGGGGCGCCCCTGCGCGTGGTCGTGCCGGGCTATATCGGTGCGCGCAGCGTGAAGTGGCTCCAGCGGATCACGGCACTGGGCGCACCTACGGAGAACTTCTTCCAGCGGACCTATCGGCTGCTCCCGGCGGATGCCGACCCCGATCAGGCGCCGGCGGACGCCGGCATCGTGCGCGTGGACGTGTCCACCGATGGCGGAGGTAAATGGCAGCAGGCGCGGCTGCTCGACGACCTGGGACCATGGGCGTGGCGGCGCTGGCAGGCGCAGGTGGCGCTGGAGGCAGGTCGCGCCGAGATAACCGCGCGGGCGTGGGACAGCGCTGCCGCGACCCAGCCCGAGGATCCCGCGCAGCTGTGGAATCCCAAGGGCTACGTCAACAACGCCTGGGCTCGGATAACCGTCGACGTCAAGTCGTGACCCGCGCCGGGCGGCGCGTCCCCCGGTCGAAGGTCGCCGACACGCACGCGCTGGTCCGACCATGAGCCAGAAGCGTGCCAGCGAGCGGCTGCGCGTTCCCGAGCCGGTGATGAAGCGCCGGATCCCCTCGGGGCGCGGGGCGATGGAGCAGCCCAACGTGACCAGCGACGGGGACTCCCCTCTGACCCCGGGGTTCTGGGCCGCCGTAGTGCTCACCGGCGTGGCCACGGGCCTGCTGGGCGCGCTCCTGATGGTGATCCTGTTCGGGCTCGAGCATCTGACCTTCGGCTACCACACGGGGACCTTCGAGGCGGCCGTCAAACGAGATTCGAGCCTCCACAGGGTTCTCGCGCTGGTGATCGCCGGCGCCGTGGGTGGCCTCGCCTGGTACCTGCTGCGGCGGTTCACGAGCGGCGAGAAGTCAGGGTTCGACGACGCGGTCTGGAATGGGGACGGCCGCCTGTCGTTTCGGCGAAGTCTCGGCACGTCGGTGATCTCGGAGGTCGTGATCGGAATGGGCGCCTCCATGGGGCGGGAGAACGCCCCCAAGCTGATGGGGGGCGCCTCCGCCTCCGTGCTTGCGGGTTGGACGCGACTGGGCACCTCTCAGCGGCGGCTGCTGGTGGCCTGCGGCGGCGGGGCCGGGCTGGCGGCGGTCTACAACGTGCCGCTCGGGGGAGCGCTGTTCACCGCCGAGATCCTGGTCGGCTCGATCGCCCTTCCGGTCATCCTCCCGGCACTCGTGTGCTCGTGGATCGCGACGATCACCGCGTGGATCTACCTCCCGAGTCACGCCACCTATGTGGACGTTCCCTCCTATCGCTTCACCGCCACGCTGCTGGTGTGGGCGCTTGTCGTCGGCCCGGTCGTCGGGATCCTGGCGGTCGGCTACATCCGCCTGATCGCGTGGGTCTCCCACCACCGCGCGACCGGGCTGAAGGCGCTTCCCGCGCCGCTGGTCGCGTTCGCGATCCTGGGAGTGATCGGCATCGCCTTTCCGCAGCTGTTCGGCAACGGCAAGGACATGGCCCACGATGCGTTCCTCGGTGCTGGCACCCTGGGGTTGCTCGCCGCTCTGGCGATCCTCAAGCCGCTCGTGACGTCATTGTGCCTGGGCAGCGGCGCATCGGGAGGCCTGTTCACCCCCGTGCTCAGCACCGGCGCCGTACTCGGTGCCGCGCTCGGCCTCGCCTGGTCTCACCTCTGGCCCGGCGCGCCGGTGGGGGCATTTGCCGTGATCGGCGCCGCCGCGATGATCGGCGCCGGAATGCAGGCGCCGCTGGCCGCGGTCGTGCTCGTCCTGGAGCTCACCCACAACGGCTTCTCGCTGCTGATCCCGATGATCGCCGCGACCGCCGTCGCCACCGCCGTGAGCCGCCACATCGACGGCTACTCGATCTACACCGGACGACTCGCGAGAGACGAGGATGCCTCAGGCCAGGTTCCGCCGCTCGCGCCGGCTGGTGAAAACGCGAATACAGGCTGAAGCGCTGGGCCGAATCGGTCATCGGGTAGGCTGCCGGGGACATGGATCGACTGAGCGACGAGCATGTCGCGAAGGGGCTCGAGGGCCGAGACTGGCACCGCGACGGCGAGAGCATCGTGCGCGACTGGAAGCTTGCGGATTTCGGCGCGGCGATCGCGTTGGTCAATCGCGTGGCCGAGGCCGCCGAGGCGGCGAATCACCACCCGGACATCCTCGTGCACGGCTGGAACGAGGTGCGGTTGACCCTGTCGACGCACTCCGTGCGAGGGCTCACTTCGGCTGACTTGGACCTCGCGCACACGATCGACGGCCTCGCCTAGTTCCACGCCGATCGCGAATCCGGACGCCCCACCGACGATCGAAGTCGTGCGCGGACGGCTGGATCAGGCGCGAGCCGAGGAGCTGCTGCGGTTCTGGGCCGACCGCGGCGTGCTGGCCGGCGAGGAGGCGCGCCGGCGCCTGCCCGAGGTGGTGTGCCTGCTGCGGCGCGACGGTGTGATCGCCAGGGCCTGCTCGGTGTATTCCGCCGAGGTCGCGCTGATCGGCCAGCGGCGATTCTGGATCTAGCGCAGCCTGCTCGACGAGGACGTGGCCGGACGAGCGCCGGAGATGATCCGCGCCACCTTCGACGCCCTCAACGGCGAGTTCGGGGGCTACGTGGCCGCGCTCTTCAACCTCAACCCGCTGCTCGAGCGCGACGGCTACCACGTGCTCGTGGACCTGCTGCGCGAGCCGGGCCTGCGCCGGCGGGCCGGTCGCCGGCTGGCCGACGTGCTCTCGGGCCGGCACAGCGGCACGGCGGGGGGGCGACTGCTGGGCTACGGGATCGCGTCGCTGTGCTGGTCGGCCCTGACAGTGGCCTTTGCGGTGGTGCTGTCGCTGCGCTACTACCACCGCCTGGCCTCGCTGGCCCCGCCGGCCCTGGTGTGGACGCTGCTGGCCGCGCTCTACCTGGTGCTGGCGCTGCCGCTGGCCGCACAGCTGCTGCGCCCCCTGTGGAGCCGCGCGTCGGGGCCGCGGACCGCCGATGAGGGCGGGCTCGTGCGCTAGGGGCCGGCCCGCGCGCGAGCCGCGGGCCGTGCGCTACGGTGCCGGGCGACGGTGAGCGCCACCCAAACGGACCTCAGGACCCCCGAGCCGCTCCCTCAGGGGCCACGCGCTCCGATGGCTGCGATCCGCACGATCGCGTTCGTGGTCGGCGCCTCCAGTCTCGGCGCCGAGATCGCCGCGGCGCGGCTGCTGGCTCCGTACTTCGGGGCCTCCACGGTGATCTGGGCCAATACGATCGCGACCGTGCTGGTGGCGCTCTCCGGCGGCTACGCGCTCGGCGGGTGGCTGGCCGACCGCCGCGCGAGCCTGCAGGGCCTGTGCCGGATCGTGCTGGCCGCCGCGGTGCTGCTGGCGATCGTGCCGTTCGTCGCGGACCCGTTCCTGCGCCTGTCGGTGAACGCCCTCGGTGGTCTGTCGGTCGGCGGGTTCCTGGGCTCGCTGGCCGCGGTGCTCGTGCTCGTCGCGATTCCTGTCCTGCTGCTCGGCATGGTCGCGCCCTACGCCAACCGCCTCGCGCTCACGGGCCTCCCGAACGCCGGGAGGGTGATCGGCCGGCTGTACGCGATCTCGACCGTGGGGTCGCTGGTGGGCACCTTCGCCTCGGCCCTCCTGCTGATCCCGTTGATCGGCACCCACCGCACCTTCATCACCTTCGCGCTGGCGCTGGCGGTGGTGGCTGGGGCGACCGCCGGCTCCTGGCGACTGCTGCTCGTGGCCGTGGCGATCGCGGCGCTGCTGGCGATCCCAACGCCCGCGGTCGGCGCCGGGACCGGTGGCGCCCGCGTGATCTTCTCCGACGAGACGCCCTACCAGTACGCCCGGGTGCTGCAGTTCCCCAGCGGCGAGCGCTGGCTCCAGCTCAACGAGGGGGTGGCGATCCACTCCCTCTTTAGACCGTGGAGCTACCTGACCGGCGGTTACTGGGACGACTTCCTGGTCCTGCCCCTGGCCGGCGAAGCGGGGGTACCGGCGCGGATCGCGATCCTCGGCGACGCGGCCGGCACCGTCGCGCGGGCCTACGGCCATTTCCTGCCGCGTACGCGCGTGGACGCGGTGGAGCTGGACGGCGAGCTCAGCGACATCGGCAAGCGCCTGTTCGATCTCCACGGCCCCAACCTCCACCTGTACACCGCCGACGCTCGGCCGTGGCTGGCCGCGAGCCGGGCGCGCTACGACGCGATCTTCGTCGATGCCTACCGGCAGCCCTACATCCCCTTCTACCTCGTGACCCGTGAGTTCTTCGCCCTCGTGCGCGCGCACCTGAACCGCGGCGGCGTGGTGGTCGTCAACGTCGGCCACATCCCCGGGTCGGACGCGCTGGAGAAGGTCGTCACCGCGACGATGGGGTCAGTCTGCCCGCAGGTGATGCGTGACGTCGTCAACTACACCAACACGCTGGTGGTGTGCAGCGGGCAGTCACTGTCGGGGCCGCGCATCCTGGCCGGGCGAAGCTCGCTGCCGGCGGAGCTGACCCCGCTGGCGAGCACCGTCGGCGAGCACCTGGCGCCCTCGCTGCGAGCCGGCGCCGTCTACACCGACGATCGGGCGCCGGTGGAGTGGCTGACCGACCTGGCGATCGTGCGATACGCGTTCGGGCAGCGGTAGCCGGGGTTCAGGGCCGGAGGCTGCGGACCAGGAAGTCGGTCTGATCGCCGACCGCCTGCTCCCAGGCCGCGCCGAGGTAGATGTCGAAATGTCCCACCGGGTAGCGGCGGATCTCCCCCTTGGGCGCGTCCTGTACGAGCTTCAGCGTCGCCGGTGCCGGCGCGACGGAATCCTCCTCGCAGACGCAGAAGAGCGCGGGGCAGGCGATCTTGGCCGCCTGGCGACCGGGCCGGTAGAGCGGAACGCGCAGGACGATCCGCGCCGCCACCCGGTTCTCCCACCGCGTCTGCGGCGGCGCCATGGCCTCGAACCCCGGCTGCGCATCCGCGGCGGTCATCATCGCCACCGAGCCCGGAGGCCCCACCGCGGGTATGTAGCGAGGCGAGGCTCCGCGCAGGGCGCGGAGCTGATCGGCCAGACCCAGCGCGCTGGCCCGGGCGGCGCTCATCGGGGACAGCTGCCTCAGTGAGGCGAGCCCATCGGTGAAGGGGCATTGGGCGACGACGGCTGCCACCCGCTGATCCGCAGCCGCCACGGCGATCACGTGACCGCCTGAGAAGGAGCTCCCGAACACCGCCACCCGATCCGGGTCGACCCAGTCCAGCGAGCGCGCGTGGGCGAGAGCCGCGTGGTAGTCGGCGAGCTGCCGGTCGATGTCCAGCAGCTGGCGCGGCTTCCCCTCGCTGGCGCCGAAGTGGCGGTAGTCGAACAGCAGCACGCCCATCCCGGCGGCGCAGAAGCGCTCGGCGTAGGCGTCGAGGCGCAGCTCCCGTGTGGCGGAGAAGCCGTGCGCCATCACCACCAGCGGCACCCGATCTCCCCCACCGTCCGGGCACCATAGCCAGGCGGCGCATCGGGACCCGCCGGAGGGGAATTGCACGTCCTGACGATCCATCCGGGCGCGAGCCTACCCGGCTCGCCACGCGCCGAGGCGCCGCAGGCCGGACTACGCCCCGTCCGGGGTGAGGAGGAAGAGCTCGATCTCGATGTCGGGTCCCACGTGGTGGTTTGAGATGAACGCCAGCACGTTGCGGCCGGTGAGGCGTTCGACGGCGTTGATGAACTTGATCCTGCATGGCGTTTTGGAACTCGTTGCGGGTCTCCTTGCTGCGTTGAATCTCGATCATCGTCTTCTCGACGTCCGTATAGACGCCTCCGAGCGGTCACGGGCTTGCGGTGGTGATAGCGCTCATGAAACGTGACCATCGCCTCGGTCACCGCGGCGAGCAGCCCATCACCGGTGAGGACAACATCGGGGGCCGGCATGCGGCCTTCTCTACCAGACGAGCTAACTCCAACGATAGCGTTGCCGGCGAGCTGAACAGCGGCTACGATTGGTCGGCCTTCCCCTCGCTGGCACCCCTCCACCCCCGGTCGTGAGTTCACCCAAGCTCAAGAAGAAGCCCCAGAACCACGGGGACGTGCTGACCGCGATCTCGGACGGAATGGTCGCGCTGCTCAAGGAGTTCTACGGCCGCGGCCCAACCCGGACGAAGTCCTACTACGAGGACGATCTGGTGGTCTGCGTGCTGCGCGGCGGCTTCTCCCGCGTGGAGCAGACGCTGCTCGACGGCGGCCGCGGAGCAGCGGTCATCAGCCAGCGGATGGAGTTCCAGGGGGTCATGCGCGCGCGCTTTGACGCCGTGATCGAAGCGGCCACCGGCCGCAGGGTGATCGGGTTCATGACGGCAACCAGCAGGAACCCGACATGATGTGCGAGGTGTTCGTCCTGGCGCCCACCGACCTCGTCGACAAGCACGAGGCTTCCTCCCCCAGCACCGTTCCCCCGGGGTAGGCGAAACCGCCAGAGACCGGCGTTCGCGCCGGCGGTGGGCGACGCGCGTCCCAACAGGATGTCAATCTCCGACGGGTTGCTGACCGTCCCCGCGCGGGTAGAATCGAAGTGTGAAGGGCATCGCATCGTTGCGAGGTCTGGCCGAGCAGGCGGGCAGCGCAACCGGACTTCCGAGGTTCCTACTAACCCCGGAGCTCCGTATGCCCCCACCGCACAGAGACCGAGGCGCCGCGTGAGCCCCGCCTGGGCCGCAGGCAGTGCATCGACGGCCACCATCCGCCCGCGACTGACGACCGCGCTTCTCGATGCCGAGGTGATGGCCGACGTGAGCGCGGGGAGCGTCGAGGCGTTCGGCGTGCTCTATGACCGCTATGCCGAACGTGCCTACCGGGTAGCGTTCTCGGTCTCCCACGAGGACAGTCGCGCGCAGGATGCCGTGCAAGAGGCGTTCCTCTCGATCTGGAAGCGCCGGACCAGCTACCGCCCGCAGCGGGGCAGCGTAGCGGCATGGCTGCTGACCGTGGTGCGTCACCGAGCGATCGACATCGCGCGCCTCAACGGCAAGCACGTCGCCGGACGCGCCGGCGAGGCGGAGCTCCAGGGCCACCCGGCGGCCGAGGATGTGGCCGAGACAGCGATCCGGCGAGATGACGCTGACCGGCTGATGGCCTCGCTGGCCCTGCTTCCAGAAGAGCAGCAGGCGGTGATCACGCTCGCCTACTACGGTCAGCTCACGCACGCCGAGATCGCCACTCAACTCGGCCTACCGCCCGGCACCGTCAAAGGCCGGATGCGGCTCGGTCTGCAGAAGCTCCAGCACACCATCGCACGAGAGCACGCCTGACAGCGTAGAATACGCGTGGCCAGCGATGGCGGCGGTAGCGCGACTACGAGGAGGCCGGCGCGGCCGGTGCTCGCTCACGCGAGGCAGGCACGGAGCGTTGGCGCAGCAGTGCCACGAGGACCGGGATGGCCGCGGCCTCGGCGAGGATCGCGATCACGATCGGAAGCCGCAGCGTCGGTTCCCGATAGCCGAAGAAGCTGCCCTGCAGGGCGATGAAGATGGAGATCAGCGATCCCGCGGCCAATCCGATGGAGCCGACTGCGGCCAGCAGCCGCAGGACTCGATCGCTACTGATGAGCGCCAGCGCCAGTCCCGCGCCGCCGGCCGCGTTGAGCAGGAACAGGACGCCAACGGTCGGCACCTCGCTGATGAAGTCGACGTACTGCTGAAAGTGAACACCGGCGATCACCGCCACGAGGACTGCTCCCAGCAGTCGGAGCCTCGGCACCGAGCTCAGGCGGCGCATCAGCGGACCACCTTGATCGTGGCGGTCATGAACGCGTGCAGTTCACAGTGATAGGTGTAGGTCCCGGGGCGCTTGAGGTCGATCGTCTTGCTCTGGCCTGCGTTCAAGGTCCCGGTGTCGAAGGTCCGCCCGTTATCCGTGGCGGTGTGGGCCGTCGCGTCGCGATTGATCCAGGTGACCCGTGTGCCCACTCGCACGCTGAGAGCGGGCGGCACGAAGGCGTAGTTGCTGATCGGTACCGTGACGTGCGATGCCTTGGTGGTGAGCGACGCAGTCGTCTTTGCGGTCGTTGTGGCTCGATGATGGCCGAAGGCCAGCGCAAGCGCCGCCACCACGATCGCGACCACGCTCGGCAGGGCTAGAGACTTGATCCGCACACCAGGTGTTCGTGCGGAAGGGCTTGTTCAGATCACCGCATGCTCGAGTTGGGGGTGCGCCTCAGGGCTTGAGCAGGATCTTGAACGCGTTGTCCTGCTTCTTCTGGAAGATCTCGTAGCCATGCGGCGCCTCTTCCAGCGGGATGTGATGGGTGGCAAAGCTCTCCACCCCGAGCGGATCCTCCTCGCCGCCGACCAGCGGCATCAGATCGTCGATCCAGCGCTTGACGTTGGCCTGCCCCATCCGCAGATTGATCTGCTTGTCGAACATCTGGATCAGCGGCATCGGGCTCACTGCTCCTCCGTACACGCCCGACAGGGAGATCGTGCCTCCCCGCTGCACCAGTTCGATGGCGAGGTGCAGCGCACTGAGCCGATCGATCCCGACCGTTTCGATGACCTTCCGGGCGGCGGCGTCGGGCAGCAGGCCGGCGAGGCGATGCGCGAGCTTGCCCACGGGGGCGCCGTGCGCCTCCATACCGACGGCATCGATGACGGAGTCGGGGCCGCGGCCACCGGTTTGCTCGCGGACGAACCCCGGAAGGTCGTCGTGAGCCTCGAGGTCGATCGCCTCTACGCCGTGGGCCCGAGCCCGCTCGAGCCGCTCGGGTACGAGGTCGATCGCCAGCACCCGGCCGGCGCCGCGATGCTGGGCGATCCGGCAGGACATCTCCCCAATCGGACCGAGGCCCAGGACGAGCACGCTGCCGCCCTCGGGAATGTTGGCGTACTCGACCGCCTGCCAGGCGGTCGGGAGAACGTCGGAGAGGTAGACGAAGCGGTCGTCCGAAGGACCCTCGGGGACCTTGATCGGACCGAACTGAGCCTGGGGCACGCGGAGGAACTCGGCCTGGCCGCCCGGGACCTGACCGTAGAGCTTGGTGTAGCCCAGGAACGCGGCGCCGGTGCCGTACTCCCGTACCTGCGTGGTCTCGCATTGCGACATCAGGCCCTTGTCGCACATGAAGCAATGGCCGCAGGAGACGTTGAACGGGATCACGACCCGGTCACCAACCTTGATGTTGGTCAGCTCCGCGCCGACCGCTTCAACGATCCCCATCGGCTCGTGACCCAAGATGTCTCCCGCGTCGATGTAGGGTCCCAGGACCTCGTAGAGGTGCAGGTCCGAGCCGCAGATGCCCGATGAGGTCACCCGGATGATCGCGTCGGTCGGCTCCCGGATGGTAGGGTCGGGGACGGTGTCGACGCGCACATCATGATTTCCGTGCCAGGCAACTGCCCTCATCGCGGAGTTCCTTTCGTCATCATCGGTCCGCAATCGCTACCCGAGGCCCCGACCGGCAAACAAACAGAAAGGCGCGCGAATGCCGCTGACCGAGCAGATCACCGCGGGCGTGTACCGCATCGCTGATGGGATCGTCAACTGGTACCTAGTCGTTGAGGACGGGGAGGTGGCGCTCTATGACGCCGGCTGGCCGCGGAGTTGGCCGCACATCGAAGCGGCGCTCGGCGAGCTCGGGCGGACCCCCGGTGATGTGACGGCGATCCTGCTCACGCACGCTCATCCCGACCATCTCGGCGCCGCCGAGCACGCCCGTAAGGCCTGCGGCGCGCCAGTTCACGTGCACGCACCCGAGCTCGCGCGCGCCCACGGCCAGGCCAAGGGCTCCTCTCCCTTCACCCTGGTTCCCGGGCTTCTGCCGACGCTGTGGCGACCGTCGGCGACCGCTTTCGTGCTGCAAGCGACCGCGCGTGGGTTCATGTTTCCGACGTGGCTCGAGGACGTGACCCCGTTCGATGCCGGTCACGCCCTTGATGTGCCCGGCCGTCCCCGTCCGGTCGCGACTCCCGGGCACACCGAGGGCCACGTCTCCTTCGTCCTGGAGCAGCAAGGCGTCGTGATCACGGGCGACGCGATCGCCACGCTCGACGTGCTCACACGTGCGCGGGGCCCGCAGCTGATGCCCGACCCGCTGAACGGCGATCCCCAGCGCACCCGTGCCTCGTTGGACGTTCTCGCGGGGCTGCAGGCCGACACGCTCCTCCCCGGTCACGGCGACCCGTTCCGCGGCGCGCCCAGAGATGCCGTCAGTCAGGCCAAGGCGGCAGATCGGTGAGGGCGAGGAGCCTCATGCAGCGGGCTGTAGCTCGACCTTGAGCCATCCCGGGCGACGTTCGTCAAACGCCTTGTAGGCCTCGATCGCGTCTGTGACACCGTGGAGCTCGGTGAGCACGGCGCTCGGATCGACCGCCGCGTCAGCTCGACCAGATGGGGGATGTACTTACGGTGGTTGCAGTTGCCCATCTTGATCGTCAGGTTCTTGTTCATCGCCGCCCCGATCGGGAACGACTCCATCTGCGGCGGGTAGACCCCGATGATCGAGATCGTCCCGGCCCTTTGCCACCGCCTCCACGGCCCAGCGCAGCGCCTGGGAGGGAGCGTCCCCGGCGACGAAGTCGACATCATCGCTCGCCCGGCTCTCCGGGCTGGTGGCATCGACGCCGACCGCGTCGATCACCCGGTCGGGACCGATCCCGCCGGTGAGCCGCTGCAGCGCCTCGACCGGGTCCTCGGCCTCGAAGTTGATCACCTCAGCCCCGGCGCGCCGCGCCATCTGCAGACGATCCTCAAGCCCGTCCACGGCCAGCACCCGGCCGGCCCCCAGCAACTTCGCGCTGAGGATCGCGAACAGCCCACCGGTCCGCAACCGAGCACCGCGACGGTATCGCCCGGGTGGATCTCGGCGATGTACCCTCGTGGCCCAGGATCGTGCCCGGTTCGGTGCCGGCCATGGTGCCGCGGACGAAGTGCAGATCGGTGCCGCAGATCGCGCTCGCGGTCAGGCGTACGATCGCGTCGGTCGTATCCTGAATCTGGGGGTCGGGGACGTCATCGACGCGAATGTCGCCGACGCCGTGGAACAGGACAGCTTTCATCGGTCAGTGCCCAACCGGATCGATGCCGAGCTGCTGGACTATGCCCAGTTCGTCGCTGGACCCCCACCGCTCGACGATCTGACCGTTCTCAAAACGCCCGATCTGCATGCCTCGGACCTCGATCTTCTTTCCCGTTGGGGCGATGCCGTTGAAATCTCCCTGATGGGTACCGGTGAGGGTGTAGGCGATGGCGATGTTCTCGTCGTCGGCGACCATGTGCGCGGGCTCGATATGAGCATCGGGAAATGCTGTGGTGAGCTCGGTGAAGAACGCCTTGAAGCCCTCGCGGCCGGCACCCTGCCCCGGCGCCGGGTCATGATCGACCGCGTCGGGAGCAAAGCTCTCCACGGCGACATCGATGTTGCCGCTGTTGATGTTCTCCGCCAGGCGCTCCTGGGCGGCGACGTTGTCTTCCTTGGACATGGACACGTCCTCTGTTCGGTGAGCGGATGGATGGCTAGGGTCTCCCCTACCCGGTCAGATGTCTACGACACCACCCACGGTCTAGAGACGTTGGCGTGGAGATAATCCTGGCCCTGACCTCGGCGGCGTTGTTCGCGCTCGGCACCGTGCTGCAACAGAATGCTGGTGCGTCAGCCCCGTCGGCGGGAGCGACCTCGGGGCTGTTGCTGCGCATGGCACGACGGCCGGTGTGGCTGGCGGGAATCGCCTCAGACGTGCTGGGATTCGTGGCCCAGGCGGCGGCATTGGGCGTCGGCCGGCTGGCCGTGGTGCAGCCGCTGCTGGTAACGAGCGTGGTGTTCGCGCTGCCGATGGGGGCGCGGCTCGGTTCTCAGTACGTGCGACGCAGCGACGTGATCGCCGCGGTGCTCGTGGTGGTGGCGCTCGTGGCCTTCCTCATCCTCGCCAGCCCGTCCGGGGGACGTAGTGAGGCGCCGCTGGGCGACTGGGCGATCGTCGCCGTCGTGTGCGTGGCGGTGTGCGCGCCGATCGCGTGGCTGGGTCGTGGCGGGCCGGCGCCGCGACGGGCGGTGCTCCTGGGCACCGCCACCGGAATCCTGTTCGCGCTCTCGGCGGCGCTGACCAAGGCGGTGGTCGACGAGCTTCACAGCGGGGTCCTGCACGTGCTCGGCAGCTGGGAGCCCTACGCGCTGGCCGTGGCCGGCTACGTCGCGATGACCCTCAACCAGCTGGCGCTCGACACCGGCGCGCTGGCGGGCACGATCGCGACCAGTACGGCGTTTGACACGATCGCCAGCCTCGTGCTCGGGCTCACGCTGTTTCGGGAGACGCTGCATGTCACCAGCCTTCAGGCCCTCGGGGCGCTCATCGCCCTGGCGCTCGCGCTGCTGGGAATGAGCGTGCTGGCCCGCGCCCAGGAGGGACGCTCCGGGGCCCCCCGACACATCCAGGACCAGCGCAATGAACGAAGCTGACCGGCTGCAGCGCTTCGTCTGCGCCCAGGACCACGCGGGGATCTATGAGGCGGCCGTGGCCGAGCTGCGGGCCGGGCGTAAGCGCAGCCACTGGATGTGGTTCGTGTTTCCGCAGATCGCAGGCCTCGGTCAGAGTCCGATGTCCCGGCGGTATTCGATCTCGTCGCTCGACGAGGCCCGAGCGTACCTGGCCCATCCCGTTCTCGGAGCGCGGCTGATCGAGTGCACCCGCATCGTCAGCGAGCTTCACGGATGTGCCGCAGAGGACGTCCTCGGCAGCACCGACGCCATGAAACTGCGCTCGTCGATGACGCTCTTCGCCCATGCGGACCCCGGCAACCGGCTGTTTCGGCGCGTCCTTGAGGCATATTTCGGCGGAGCTCCCGATGAGGCGACTGAACGCCTGCTCACAGGCTGAATCCTTTTTTTCCGAGACGGGCGGGGGCGACGGCGAGCCGGTACGGTGAGGCGATGACATCGATTTCAGAGAGTCCTGAGGCGGAGCCGGCGACCGGGACCGGGGGCCGGCGGGCCGGGACGACGCCGCGGATCGAGCGAGTCGAGATCTCGCTGCACGGTCACCGCGTCAACTTCAACATCGCCGGCCAGGGCCCGCCGGTGGTGCTGATCCATGGCGTCGCCGGACGCGCGGCGCAATGGGACCAGATCGTCGAGCTGCTGGCTGAGACTCACACCGTGATGGCGCCCGATCTCCTCGGTCATGGGGAATCGGCCAAGCCGCGCGGCGACTATTCCCTGGGTGCACATGCTTCGGGGATCCGCGACCTGCTGGCGGGCCTCGACATCAGGCGCGCAAGCATCGTCGGGCACTCGCTCGGCGGCGGGATCGCCATGCAGTTCGCCTACCAGTTCCCGGAACGCTGTGAGCGGCTCGTGCTCGTGTCGAGCGGCGGTCTCGGTGCGGACGTCCATCCGCTGCTCCGAGCCGCAACGCTGCCGGGCTCAGAGCTCGTCTTGCCGCTGATAGCGCATCCGCGCGTGCTGAATGCCGCGTCGGTGGTTCCGCGTGCGCTCGGACGCATGGGCTTGCGAATCCGTCCCGACCTCACCGAGATGGCTCGGGGTTATCAATCACTGGCAAGCGCAGAGGCGCGAAACGCGTTCCTCCACACGCTGCGGGCCGTGATCGACCCGACCGGGCAGCGGATCAACGCCTCCGATCGCCTCTACCTCGCATCGAAGATGCCGACGCTGATCATCTGGGGCCGCCGCGACCGCATCATCCCGTTCGAGCACGCGCAGCCCACCCAGGAGGGTATGCCGGGCAGCAGGCTGGAGCTGTTCGACGGAGCCGGCCACTTTCCGCATCTCGACGATCCGCAGCAGTTCGCGAGGACGCTGGAGGCCTTCCTTGAGCAGACCGAGCCGGCGCAGCTCGATGCCGGCATGATGCGCGAGCTCGTGCTGGCCCGTGATTCGAAGTCAGCCGCCGTGCTCGAGCGCCTTCGGCGCGAGCATCCCGTTGCCTCACCGCTCTGAGCGGGCGCGGCCGGTCGGCGCCGATGGGCTATCGCGCTCGACGTCGACCAGCGAGAGCTTGTCGGCTCGCGACAGGCGCTTGATGCGTGCCTCCTCGCGGCGCGCCGCCGTGCGGTCGGGCATCGGGATCGCCAGCTGGAGCTCGACCGGCAGCCGGCTGGCCGTGTAGCGGCTGGCGCTGCCGGTTCGGTGACGGACCAGGCGGCGCTCGAGGTCGACCGTCCAACCCGTGTAGAGCGATCCGTCGCGACAGCGCAGGAGGTACACCCAGGCCTCAGGCATCGCAGTCGAGCGGCGCGGTGGCCCCGGCTGGCCCCGCGCTAGATCCCGCCATAACCGCTCCATCCGGCCCAGCCTGGGCTACGCGGATCCCCGGTTCCGTAGCCGTTCCCGCCGCGGGAGTGAATCGGTGAGCCGGTGAAGCCGACGTCCTCTCCAGGCACGCCGACCTCGTCTACCGTGGCGTCAGGAACCCGCCCGTCGGCCATCTCCTCGCGTCGCACCGCCGTCTCGCTCATGAAGCGCCGACGCAGACGTGACGCGCGCCATGCTTCCAGGAACCGCATACCGGGACTCTACGCCATCGACCGGTCTCTGGCACCTCCCAAGATGCCGCGACGGTTCGTGCCCGCGGAGCAGATCGGACCGCGTCGCCGTGGTTCGCTTTCGCCGCGTCACGGCGGCGTCGCAAAGGCTCTCCTATCATCGCCGAGCGATGCGACAAACGATCGTCCGGAACCGACCGATCCTGGCCGCGACGGCAAAGGGTTGCGCCCGCGGCGCGCTTCGCCGCGCGCGGAGTTCCGCCATCACGTCATGCGCGAGGCGTGGACGGTGGCCAAGCGTTTTGCCGCCGATTCGGTCGAGAACATTGAGTTCAGGGAGATCCCGTGCCTCGGCGACGCTGTCGTGGAGGGCTATCTCGAGGACCAGCAACGACTGGTCCTAGCGGCTCTCGTACGCGGCCTGGGCTGCCGTAGCTGTTTTGAGATCGGAACCAACCGCGGGCGCACCGCCTGGACGATCGCCCACAACAATCCCAGCCTGGAGCTGTACACGCTCGACGTGCCTCCGGCCACCCTCAGGGACCAGACCGCGTTCGAGCTAGGCGACGACGATCGCTTCTGCTTTCGGGACGAGTCCTGCGGCGAAGCCCTCCGCGGGACACCCGAGGCCGAGCGCATCACGCAGCTCTGGGGTGACTCGGCCACCCTCGACTTCACGCCCTTCGAGGGCAAGATGAACTTCGTCTACGTGGACGGCGCGCATACCTACGACTACGTCAAGAGCGATTCTGCGAACGCGCTTCGCCTCCTCAGTCCCACCGGAACGATCGCCTGGGACGACTACACCACCGGGACCGGCGTGTACGAGCACATTCTCGAGATCGCTGCCTCGTCGGACCGCCCGATCTATCACGTATTTGGAACCAGGATGGCGCTCTACAGCCGCCAGGACTTCGTGCGGCGCCTTCCGCCGAATGACTTCGCGTCAGTGCCCGCGGTGTAGCTCTCCGGCGACGTCGCTCGAGCTGCCCGTCAGTCCAGCAGTCCCAGCCGCTGCGCTCGCTGCACCGCCTCGGTGCGATTGCGCACCCCGAGCTTGCGATAGACAGCGCTCGTGTGCTCCTTGACGGTGTGCTTAGACAAATGAAGCGCTTCGGCGATCTCGGGATTCGTGTCGCCTGCGGCCATGAGGCCGAGCACCGCCCGCTCACGGTCGGACAGACCGAGAGCGCCGCGGCGCCGGTGAGACTCGAATGTCGTCTTGCCGAGCCCGACTGCCCGGACGGCAGCGGCGAGTCGACGCGCGGACCAGTCCTTGTGCGCGAACCCCGACGCGCCGGCGGCACGTGCGGCGCGCGGCGAGATGTCGCCCGCTCCGGAGAAGAGCAGCACACGCGTGTGCGGTGCTGCGACCCGGATCTGCTCGCAGATCTCGGCTCCCGACTCCTCGCCAATGAAGAGATCTACGAGCGCCACGTGGGGTCGGTAGCGCGCCGCGAGCGCGAGTGCCTCGCTCCCGGTCCTCGCGCTCAGGCATCGCTTGACCCATGGCTGTTGCGTGAGCATCAAGCGACAGCCCCAGTGCACCACGTCGTGGTCGTCGACGACGAGCACGTTGAGGCGCTCGGGGCTACGCTCCTGTTCAGGCATTGATCGGTACTACCAGCCGGACCTGCCAGGTGCCCAGGTCGCGCTCGCCGAACTCCACGACGCCGCCGCTCTGCAAAGCCTCTAGCGCGGCGAGCCGCAGTCCCATTCCGGCGCGATGTTGGCGCCCCGTGACGCCATCGTTGGCCACTTCGAGGACGAACGTGCCAGCGAGACGTCCAACGCGGACGCTGACGCGGGTTGGACTCGAGTGCTTGTGCGCGTTGCGCACCGCTTCGGCGAGCACCGATTGCGCCAGCGGCTCGAGCGCCGCAGGGACATCGCCCACGCTGCCGGTCTCGAGCGTTACGCCGAGATCCGGGTGCACACGGGCCAGTCGCTCGACCTCTGCGAAGAACGTCGTACGGGTTGCGCGGGGCGCCCGCCCCAGCGGTCGCTGCAGCGCGCTGCGCAAGTCTCCCAACGCCGCCTGCGTCTCGCTTGCGCAACGCGCGCGCGACCGAGCCGGGAGGTCACCTTCGCCGTCAAGGGCCATCGAGACGCCGAACAGCCGCTGGATCACGCCCTGGTGGATCTCACGGGCGAGGTCGATGCGCTGTTCGAGCTGCAATGCCTTTTCGGCTTGGGTCGCGACGATCCGTGCCACCGAGGCGAGCGCCGCCGCCTTGCCGAGGGTCCAAAGCAGGTACCGCTCGGATTCGTCCAGCGGGGGCGCGGACACCAGGCGATCGGTGAGGATCACGCCGATCGCACGACCGGCGGCCGTCATCGGTGCACACACGAGTCGCACGGGGTCGGCGAGGAGCGCCGCATAGTCGTCGGGGACCTGGGCGCTCAAGTCCCCGACGAGCTCGATCACCGTGTCCTCACGTAGGGCCCGCGCCGCGATCGGCGCTGACTCGACGGTCACGTGTGCCGCAGCGAACTGGTTGAGATCGAGGCCATGGGCGCCGGCCGCGCTCACGCGCCGACCAGCGGAGTCGTATCTGAAGATCACCGCGCGGCGCATCCGCGCGAGCCGGCAGACGGCCTCGCACAGCCGGCTGTAGAACTCGTCTCCGGAGACCACCTCGGCCTGCGAAAGCACCTCAACGAACAACTCGAGCGCGTCGACGTTCAGGCCGGTACGCTCGCGGACAGTCCCGCTGGCGCTCACTGCCCTATCCAGCGGTCCGCTATGCGGCGCTGGTCTCCATCAGCCCCAAGCCGGGCGCGTGGCGGGGCGTTATCCGCCCGTGTTCGTCGTGGCTTGGGCAGGCGCATCCCAGGGACTGATCCTAGCCGCCGGCAGGGGGCCGCGTTGGGCCCCCTTCAGACACCTGGACAGTCCTTTCAGGCGGCGAGCGCTTCCCCGCGCGCGATCGGCCGCTTGCCCCAGCGGCTGCGTGTCGCGAAGTCCAGCAGCCGCTCGAGATACTCGCCCAGCGGCGAGACATGAATGCCCGCCGGATCGAGGCGCGCTCGCGCTCGGGCCTCGTCAAACACAGTCCCAATCGCGAAGTATGGGAAGTACGCCTGGCTGCCCTCGAGCGCCCGGTAGTCCCGCGAGCTCCCGCCGCGTTCGAGCGCCGCGAAGTCGGTGGGCGAGAGCACCCGAGGCAGAGGCCGCCGGAAGTAGCGGCTCGCGAGACTGGCGATCTCGCCGATCGTGCTGGCGTTCGCCCCCGCGGTCAGGTTGTAGGTCTCGCCTATACCGCCGCGATCCTCGCAGAGCGCGTAGATCGCATCGGCGACGTAGTCGACGGAGACAACGTCGAGAGGTGCCGACGGGATCGCCGGCACCGCCGCGAACAGACCTCGCGCAAATGCGCGCAGCGGCCAGTAGAGGACATTGAAGGCCGCCGTCCAGCCGCTTCGCCGATCGCCGACGACGATGCTGGGGCGCAGGACCGTGAACGGCAACCCCGCTCGCGTGCGCACGAGCTGCTCGGCCTCGAACTTGGATTGCTCGTAGGAGTTGTGGAACTGCTGCCCCACGTCGAGATCGCACTCGGCGAAACGGCCCTCATGAGTGCCCGATACGTAGGCGGTCGACACGTGTGCGTAGCGCTCGAGGCTACCGCGCGTGCACGCGAGCTCGGCGAAGTCGAGCATCCGCCGCGTGCCTGCGAGGTTGATCGCCCGCGCTTCGGGCAGCGGCAGCGTGAACGCCACCGACGCGGCCGAGTGCACGATCGTGCTCACCCGCCGGGCAAGCTCCTCAGAGCGCTTCGGCGAAAGCCCGAGGCGTGGCGCGGCGACATCGGCGGCGACCGCGTGCACGCGCGGCGCGTACTGTCGGCCGCGCGCGCCGAACAGGTTTGCCAGCACCGCGTCGATCCGCCCGCGGGCGCCGTCGTCGCTGTCGGCTCGGACCAGTGTGACGATCGGCCGGTCGGTGCGCTCGAGATAACGGGCGAGCAGCTCCATCCCGAGGAAGCCGGTCGCGCCCGTGAGCAGCACCTCGCCGCCGCCCAGTTTCATACCGCACCGCCCAGCGACCGCAGCGCCGACGCGACCCGCGCGCGGGTTTCCGTCGGCGCAATCACCTCATCAACGAAGCCGCTGGCCGCGGCGATGTCGGGGTGAAGCTGGGCGCTGGCGTAACCGGCCGCCAAGCGCTCCCGCGCGGCGCCGGGGTCCGGAGCCGCCGCCAGCTCACGGCGATGGATGATCCCAACCGCCGGCTTGGCGCCCATCACGCCGATCTGCGCCCCTGGCCACGCGAACACATAGTCCGCCCCAAGATCCTTGGAGTTCATGGTGATGAAGGCGCCTCCGAACGCCTTGCGCAGGATCACGGTCACGCGCGGCACCGTCGCTTCGGCGAACGCATGGACCAGCGTGGCGCCAAATCGGATCACGCCGGCCGACTCCTGCCGCGTTCCGGGCATGAAGCCCGGGGTGTCTACGAGCACCAGCAATGGGATCCCGAACGCATTGCACTTCTGGACGAAGCGTGCGCCCTTCTGGGAGCTTGCGGCATCCAGTACGCCCCCGAGGTAGCGCGGCTGATTGGCGATCACGCCGATGGCGCGTCCCTCGATCCGGATCAGCGCCGTGACCAGGTTGCGGGCCCAGCCGGCGGAGATCTCCAGCAGCTCACCGCCGTCCGCGATGCGGCGGATCACCTCCCGCACGTCGTATACCTTCCGCGCCTGCGGCGGAACACACGCGCCTGGATCTCGGCCGATCTCGGGCCGCGCCGGCGCAAGCCGCGCGGGAGCGTCACGGTGGTGCGGAACGTAGCCAAGCAGCTCCCGTACCTGGTGGGCGGCGTCGACGTCGGTGCGTGCGACGAAATGGCAGACGCCGTTGCGCTGATGAACTCGCGCTCCGCCGAGCTCGCGGGTATCGACCTCCTCGCCCAGCGCCTCGCGCACGACGCCTGGCCCGGTGAGGAACATGCTCGAGTCCTCGGTCATGATGGTCCAGTCCCCGAGCGCGGGCGCGTACGCGCCGCCGCCCGCCGACACGCCGGTGATGACCGAGATCTGCGCCACGCGGCCAGATAGCGCGACGGTCTGGCGGAAGATGCGACCGTAGCCCCCGAGCGCGGCCACGCCCTCTTGCATACGGGCGCCGCCCGAGGAGACGAACCCGACCACCGGCGCCCGGGCGCGGCCGGCAAGCTCCAGCACCCGCACAATCGTGTCCGCGTGCGCCTCGCCGAGCGACCCGCCTGCGTAGCCTGGATCCTGCGCATAGCAGAACACCGGACGCCCGTCGACCATGCCCGAGCCACCAACAACGCCGTCGCCCGCACGGGCCTTCTCGCCCATGTGGCGCGAGTGCACCCCGGAGCGGATGACCTCAAGCGAGTCACGGTCGCACAGCACTTGCAGACGCTCCAGCGGCGAGAGCTGAACGTCGGGCCGGGGGGCGAGCGCCAGGTTCATGTCGCTCATCCAACCCCCCATTCCGCGACCACGGCGCCCCAGGTGAAGCCGGCGCCAAACGCCCCCAGCAGCACCCGATCACCCTGATCGAGCGCTCCGTGGCGCTCGCTGTAGGCGAGCGCGAGCGGAAGCGTCGCCGCGGAGGTGTTCCCGTACTCGCCGATGCAGTCCACGACGCGATCGGCGGGAAGGCCCAGACGCTCGCCGACGGCGCTCAGGATCCGGCCGTTGGCCTGGTGATAGACGAACAGGTCGATCTGCTCAAGCGAGACCTCGGCGGCCTCGGCCGCGGCGAGGGTGCTCTCGCTCAGGCGGGCGACAGCCTCGCGGAAGGTCTCGTGCCCGCGCATCCGGATCAGCGCCTCGGCGCGCTCCACGAAGATGTGCTCGGCCCCCCGGCCGTCGGCGCCCAGCACGACCGGCCCGATTCGACCCGGCTCGTCCGTCGCGACGAGCACCACGGCGCCGGCACCATCCGCGAACACCGCCGCCGTCGCGCGATCGTCGGGATCCGTGATCCGCGACATGAAATCGGCGCCGATGACAAGCACGCACCGCGCGCGCCCCGACTCGATCTGCCCCGATCCAGCGGCCAGCGCTGACAGGAAGCCCGTGCACGCCGCGCCAACATCGAACGCACCTGCGTGGGAGGCGCCAAGCGCTTCGGCTACCAGCGGCGCCGCATTGGGCAGCAGCTCGTCAGATGTCGTCGTGGCCACCAGCACCAAATCAACGTCGAGCGGGTCGACGCCGGCACGATCCAGCGCCGCTTTGCCCGCGGAGGATGGCGTGGCCCGCGAGGCGCTCGTCGGGGCCGGCCAAGTGCCGTGCGCGGATGCCCGTACGGCGCTCGATCCAGTCATCGCTGACGCCGAGGCGCGCGCTGATCGTCGCGTTCGAAACGACGTTCGCAGGCAGGCTCACGCCTACCGACGCGATTGCAGCACCTGCCCTCGTCCGGCTCCGGCCGGGTGCGTGAAGCAGCGGGCCGGGTTCGCTTGTCATCGTGTCCACACGCACACCATCGGTCAGCCAGGCACGTGCGCCTAGCTTGCCAGCATCAAGACCCGACAGCCGGGGGGTTTGCGCGCCGCGCCACGCTGCCGGATCTGGCGTGTGTGCCAGGGTGAACAGAGATGACCCGCACCGAGCGCATCGCCAACCTGATCGGCGTGACCGTCCCTTTCGTGGCGGTGCTGGTCGCAATCGCCCTGCTCTGGGATCGTGCCGTCGACGGCTCGGACCTCGCGATCCTCGCGGCGATGTATCTGCTGACTGCGGTCGGCGTCACCGTCGGCTTTCACCGGCTGCTCACGCATCGCGCGTTTCAGACCTACCCGTGGCTCGAACGGACGTTCGCCGTCATCGGTTCGCTGTCGGTGCAGGGCTCGGTGATGGACTGGGTCGCCGACCACCGCAAGCACCACGCCCACACCGACAGGGAAGGCGACCCACACAGCCCGCACGTCGGGCACGGCAGCGGGCTCGGCGGGCTCTGGCACGCCCACACCGGGTGGCTGCTGCGTACGCAGGGGCAGGCCGATTGGAAGCGCTACGCGAGCGAGCTCTACGAGGACCCGCGCATGCGGCGCATCGGCCGTCACTTCCCGCTGCTCGTGCTGGTCTCGCTCGCGGTCCCCACGGTGGCCGGGTTCGTCCTTCACGGCTTCACGCTCGCAGGCGCGCTTCGCGGCCTGCTCTGGGGCGGGCTGGTGCGCATCTTCCTCGTTCACCACGTCACGTGGTCGATCAACTCCATCTGCCACTTCTTCGGTCGCCGCCGGTTTGAGATCGAGGACCGCTCGACCAACGTCGCGTGGCTCTCGCTGCTCTCGCTGGGCGAATCCTGGCACCACAACCACCACGCGTTCCCCCGCTCCGCATACCACGGCCTGCGTCGTTGGGAGATCGACCCATCAGGGCTGATCATCTCGGCGCTCCAGCGGCTCGGTCTAGCCTGGAACGTGGTTCGGATCAGCCCCGAACGACAGCGCCAGAAAACGCTCCCCGCCAGGAAGCCCGTGCCCGGGCCGGTGACCTGAGCACGGCACCACGGTGCCCGTGGACCCAGCGGGGATCGAACCGGTGAGGAGCGAGCGCGGCACAAGGGCCCGGCGCGAACGTCCTGTGCGCAACTTCCGCGCCCGACGTCGGTTGAGGTCTCTTGGGGAGGCCGTCCGGAGAACTGGCGCTGATCCTGTCCCTGCTCCCATCCAAGAGAGTCCTGACCGCGGTATCGGTACTCGCCGCCCTGCTGGCGCTCAGCACTGGTGTCGCTAAGGGCAAGGCCCCCCGTGCCCGTACCCCCCCCAGGACGAAGGCCGCCAAGCCGGCGCTGCCTCGGCCGTGGGTGGCCACGCTCCGCGCGCTGGAGGTCAGCGGCAGCGGCGCGACGCTCCGGGGACGGGTCAATCCCCTCGGGCGTCGCACCGCCTACTGGTTCCAATACGGCACGACGCGCCGCTACGGCCGCCACACGTCTACGTGGACCACCCGCTCCGTGAGGCGGCTGCTGCCGATCTCAGTGCGGCTATCCCGGCTAGGCGCACTAACCACCTACCACTACCGTCTGGTGGCCAGCCTCTGCCGCGGCTGCCGCCAGGCGACGGCCTACGGGCACGACACGGTGCTCACCACCACCGGCTATGTCAACCCCCTCTTCGGCAGGGCGCCGGACCCGTTCGTCCTCGACAACAACGGCACCCACAACGACTACTGGGCCTTCACCACCGGGAACGGGTTCCCGATCCTGCACAGCTCGGACCTCCTGCACTGGACCCCGGTAGGACACGCGCTGACCCAGCGCCCAGCTTGGACCTCGCGCGCGCCCGACTGGCACCCCTGGGCGCCGGACGTGGTCAACGCCCGTGAGTCGTGCCCCGGAACCACCTCGCCCTCCTGCTACGTCATGTACTACACCGCCCTGAGCGCGCAGTTCAACATTAACTGCGTGGCGCTGGCCACGGCCACCACCCCCGCTGGCCCCTTCATCGACCAGGGTCCCTTAAGCGATGGGCGGGTGGACGCCGCCGGGCGACCGATCGGCTGCGGAGACAACAACGGGTACGGCATGATCGATCCCTCGCTGTTCGTGGACCCCAGAACGGGCCAGCACCTGCTCTACAGCTCGGAGGACTTCGCGTGCCCGGTCGGGGGCGCCTTCTGCACCGGGGCCAACAGCACCCTCAGGCCCACGATCTCCGTGCTCCCGATCTCCTCCGACTTCCTGAACGCGGCCGGCGCGCGGATGCCGCTGTTCTCCGGGCAGGCGGGCAGCTGGGAGGCCAACACCGACTCCGTGCCCACGGTCGAAGACCCCTCGGTGCTCTACCATCGCGGCTACTACTACCTCCTTTACTCAGGCGGCAACTGGCGCGCTGACTACGCCGTCGGCTACGCCCTGGCAGCGAGCCCCACGGGCCCCTTCGTCAAGGGAGGCAACAACCCAATCGTCAAGCAGACCCCGCCGGCACTCAGCGCCGGAGGCGGCGAGGCGCCGGTCGTGGGGCCACACCGAGGCCTCTGGTACGTCTACCACGCGCGGAGCGGCAGCTATGACAACCCGCGCACCCTGAGGCTCGACTCCTTCTCGTGGCGGCCTGTGACACCGAACATCGACGTGCCGGCGATCGGCGCTCCGACGGCTACACCGCAGCCCGCACAGCCTTAACCGACGGCGGCGCTCCAAGTATTCGGCCGGCGCAGGTGGCCTGGTACCCAGCCGGCGCCAACATCCGTGGAGGACGAACACGGAGGTGAGGTCCCTCCTAGCCGATCCGCGCGCGACCGGACCCAGCGCAACTTTGGCCGAGCGTCAGCTTAGGGAGCGGGCATAAATTACGCGCAGGATTCTGGGTGGGTCGGTAGAACAACGGGTGCGTGCGTGATGTTGAGGCTCAGATCGCGGAGCGTTTCCGGTTGTTGGGGCCGGAGTTGAACGAGCGT
>JAABUY010000523.1_pt1 | contig 65703 bp, 61 predicted proteins | sample 5560271 | NCBI WGS metagenome assembly JAABUY01 (sample SAMN10711886, study PRJNA513374) | rock metagenome | isolation source: Antarctica rocks | place: Antarctica: Victoria Land, University Valley | reverse complement strand
TCTTCTGAGCCATATAGATAGCCGGTCCTTCCCTCCTAGATACTTTCCTTCCTTAGCATTTATATACTCGTTACATTACACCCATATGACTCGCTCTATGCTGGCCCCTAACAACTTCTTTCTTTACGTAGATTAGCATAGTATCTGATCTGAGAAGTCAATCAGCAATTGCTCTGTCGACGTCTAGAAGTGATTATAGCTCGCTGTGTGAAGCTGATCTTGAAGGCACTATGTGACTGTATCGACAATCTAGCTCATATGTCGTGCAATTTTCACATGGCGTGTTTTCGTTGCATTTCGTTTTTCTGTCTCGACAGAAAAGACATGTCTGTAAACTTCAGTCAGTATCTGCGAAGAACACGATAGAATGCACTTATCTGCAAGATTTGCTTGAGTCGTTTATGATCGTTATCTTGACAAGAAGAGTCAATGACTTGTTCTTCTGAAGATCATGTTCTGTTCTCGATAACAGTGAAAAACGAAGTTTGAGTCAGTTGATGAATTGATGTCGAAAGATGATGAATTAAAGTATGATCTCAAGTCTGATGTGATAGCTGATACTGATGTTGATCTGAATTTAGATCATAGTATGATCTGAAAGCTGATGCTTGCTTCATCTTCATTGAAGCACAATTGACTTTGACGCGCTATGTCTCGAGACATCTAAAGAGATTTCAATGTACAGAACAAATTGCACGGCAAAGAAAGAGAGACGTTAAGTATTTAGCTATCGATTGAGAGAATTTGCACTAAATCTACAGATAAAGCTAGTTTCTTGCGCTATTGATGAAACTTCTGCGCTAAGTCAGCGCTATTAAAGATTGTCTGCTGCATCTTGTAAAGAAATCTGGTTACACAACATTTGCTCTTTATATCACTGCTTCAATTCATACAACTTGCAATTCAGAATCATTCACTCATGTTCATCAAATTCTGCAATGATAGTCGCAGAGATATCTTCATCATCAATGAAGAAATAATGAAATTGTTGACGATCTGACATCTTCTTAACGACGAGCGTAATGACGTCACAATTTGCGATCATCAAGTTGAGACGTTTTCAAGATTTTGCGAATTGACTATTCTGATTCGAAGCGAATGAAAGAGATAATGAGATCGAATTCTTTATGAAAGAACGACTCTGTGTTCAATGATTACTACAAATGCACAGATCGCGTCGTTGCATATTCAAAAGTTCACATCGAAACTCTTCTTGACATTGATCTTGCTCGATCTCAACTGAGCTTATCTTCTTGAAAGCGTCAGAGAGCTCAGCTTCTGAAAGATTTGTTTCACTCGACGCAAGTTGCTTCGAATCTTACAATAGTTCACAACGAAGATGATGATGTTGTGAATTGAATCGAAGCAATGAAGAGCGTGAAAGAGAATTGCCTCAGAAAGAAAGAAAAGTTTCGAAATGATCGAATGATATGCATGAAAGTCAATACAACTGAAAAGATTCAAGCTATAGTAACTTCGACAGAATTCATCAATATCGAGAATATCAAAATTATTCTCATCGCTGAACTCTGAATCATGCAACTACTTGAAGTCTCTTTCATACAGCAGTCATCGACTTCAAGAGCGTCAATAATCATCGAAATATTCAGCTTCTTTATTAAGATGAATAATGAGCAGTGAAAGAGATATAGCAATCTGTCAGTAAAATCAGATATTGACATTGATACGTACTCAAAATGCACAAATATTTGACTAATTCTTAGAAAGACGAATTTCTTTGTCACTCGAATGTCGTGAGTTCTGCAAAGCTTACATGAATCAAGCTCTTTCGAAACTCGTCAGAAGAAAGAGCAATATCTACGTCGTGAAATGTCTCGAATATTGATCTGATCATTAGATCAATGTTGAAGACTCGTGACTGAGTGCGACGAGAAATACTCGATCTTCAGAAGAACGACGCGCGAATTCAGTCAGTGCATTCATGATGATAAGAACAAGCATTGTATATCTTGATCGATACTGTAACTGATCATTAAAGAAACGACGTAACTGAGAATCAAAAGTCAATCATCACGCGACATTCAGAGCATTCAAACTTGATGATTGTCCGGATCGTGCCTAGATGATACAATCAATGAAGATCAGAATTGATAGTGCTTGATCTTTAGAGATAGCTATAACTGAATATTAAGAATACAGAAGAAGATTGATACAAAAGCTTCTATTTATGTAATGTTCAGAGGCTGCGCTAGATCTGAAAGAAATGTGTTTGTGACACGAAAAGAATGTGATGTAGATGAACAAGATGTTGGTGAAAGAAAAGAATGTTGAGAAAGAAAAAGAATGTTGAGTCATATCTGAATCATATCTGAGTCATATCTGAGTCAAACCTGATGCGAATTGATTAGAGCTTCAGCCTGGTTCAGCCTTGATACGCTCGTAACATTATCTTTCTCTTCGAAAATTCATGTTCGCATAAATGTAGTTCATCTGCTCGCTTTTGTTGATAGTTATTCCGATATTTAGCGCGGTTTGTTTGAATATAGCTTATGAAATTCGTTCAAAACTTTCTCTGAGTCATCGAATTCCCCTTTATCAACATAGTATCATTCGTCGTTTCTATCTAGATCTGTTCATTTGACATTGTACTGTATTCGGCCTCGATAGCGTCTGAAGTTCAATATATCGTCTATCTTTCAGTGTTCATCGTCTTCGATAGTGATTGATCTGAGTGATTCTGAATGCTGTTCTGATAGAGAATCTTCTGAATACGGTCGCAGTAGCTTCGAGCTGAACATCGAATGCAGATGCTTCATGCTGACTGATAGACGAAGATGATAGAAGGTACCCACTTTGACAGTGATTTGATAGAGATCTAGCTGTTTGTCTTTCAAATCTTTGCAGAGCCTTGTTGTCTTGACGTTTCTAGAAGATAGTCAAACCTAGTCATCTACTTCATAGATGACGTTTCGTCTATGTTTATTGACCTGAACTTCGATGATCAGCTTCGTCTTTTTCAATTGTTGACGATCGAAGTTCAGTAGCTCTTTCATTTGAATGACAATATCATCTGCTTTTCTGACTTCAAGTCGTTCACGAGTTGTTTCGTAGTCAGTCGTATCTGAATCAAAACTCATTCGAGGATGAAATTCTTTATTGAAGTAGAAGAGAATCATTGAAGTGATCGAGAAGATATTGAAATTGTCACTGAACTTCATCATAGATATTCATTTGACTCAGTCATTCTGCATGTAATTGCAATAGATCCTAAGTTCGCGTTCGACGTCTTGATTGACTCGTTTCGATTGATTGTCAATCTCAGAATGATAGACTGTGAATAGACTAGCTGTGATTCTCAGTCGCTTACAAAGACTTTTTCACATAGTCGATATGAATTGAAAGTCTCTGTCCGAAACAATAGAACTGAATAGATCATGCAGTCGATAGACGTTTCATAGCATGATTCAAACCGTTTCTTCGACTGAGATGTCATCGTCTTTTCAATGACAGGAAACATAGTGACGTTCTTTGATGAGACGACATATGATTGTGCAAATGGCGTTATAGCCTTCTGACAGGGGTAGTTCAGTGATGAAGTTCATAGCTATATCTTTCCAGCGTTTCTGTGGAATCGGAAGAGAATGATGAAGTCCATTGATGCTATCCCTAGGGGCTTTGCTTCGCTGACAAGCATGACAGTTCCGAATGTACCGTCGGATAGTAGCTCGATAGCCTGATCAATAGTAGAAACGTCGAACTAGATCGATGATTCGTCTATTGTCGAGATGAGAGATTGAAGATTGATCATGCACTTCTTGTAGTAATTCCGTGTGCATGTTCTCAGAGACTCACAGTAAACCTTTTCTAAATAGAACGTCGTCAAGAATTTCGCAGTTCTTCAGTTTAGTGGTATGAAATTTGAGCTTGTTTTCGTTCATAGCTTGCCTATATTCGCTGCAGAGCTCATCTGTTTGATTGATCATTCGTACTCGTTGATAGAGATTTGCTTTCGATTCAATAGATAGAACATCGACTCTATCGAGGGTCAAAATAGTCTGAAAACGATCTTCAAGACGCTGAGCTGATTCAGAGACGTTCGCTAGGGACATTCTGGTTAGAACATCGACTTTAGTGTTCGTTTTGCCTGACCTAAAGATGATCTGAAAGTTGAACTTCGATAGAATGTTCAGATAGTTGACTTGTCGTCGACTCAACTGTATGTTTTTCATGAAGATCTTCAAAGTCTGATGATCGATAAACATCTGAATGAATAGTTCAGTGCATTTCAGCTCAAGTCGTCAGTGTTCGAAGCATCGAATAATGACTAGCAATTTCTTGTCATAGATGTGATAATTGATTTCAGCGAGAATCATGCTTTTACTGTAGAAGATCATCAAATGAAGAACTTTCTCGTCATCGTACTGAGATAGTATTTCACCTTTTACATAGTTCGAAGCATTAGTCTTCAGAATAGCTTGTCATTTGAGATCGAAGTGACGAAGTACTGAGATTGAGCTGACTTGTTTCTTTAGATTGTCAAAGACTTGAACACAGATCTCGTTTCAAACAAAAGACGTGTTCTTTCTAGTCAGCTGAGTGAACGATTTGACTAGCTTCGAGAAGTTCTTAATGAAACGACGGTAGAAGTTAACAAATTTCACGAAGCTCTGAATTTCTTTTAGATTGATCGAAGTGATTCAGCTGACTATGACTGTCACTTTGCTGAGATTCATACAAAGATCTAGTTCTGATACGATGACTTCTAGAAAGACAGTCTCTTCTACATCGAATTCGCACTTTCAAATATCTACCTGCAGTTCAGCTTCGCGTAGTCGACTCAATACTAGTTTGACGTGATCTCTATGTTTCTTTCTCGTTTTGCTATAGATGAGAATGTCATCTAGATAGACTTGGCAAAAGTCGTTCAGAAAGTTTCATAGAACATCATTCATATATTGCTGAAAGAAGGTCGATTCGTTAGTCAGTTCGAATGATAACACCTTGTATTTATATGCTTCTAAAGCAGTGATAAAAGTGATGTAATTCTCGCTATCAAAATGCATTCGAAGTTTGTTGAACGCTGATATGATGTTCAATCTAGTCAGATGCTTGCAATCACTATTTTATCAATGATCTCGTCTATCAGCGATAGAGAATATCTATTTCTTTTGAAAATGACATTTAGCTTTCGATAGTTCACCCAGAATCGAAGATCTTCATTTGCTTTGAGAGCGAATAGAACGAAGAAGAAATAGAAGGTCTGACTAGAAGTGATGAATTCCTTCGACAGATTCTCGTTTAAGTACTTCTTTACTTTCAGAAGTTTGACAGAAGACATTCGTTAGACTCGACAGCGAGAAGACGTTGAATCACTGATGAGCTCGATTTTATGGTCGTAGAAGCGATGAGAGGGTAGTTTATTCAATTGAGTTCGATCAAAAACATCTAGAAACTCATGATATTTCGATGACAGCTTTGCTTTAATATCTTTCAAATCCTGAGCCGTTTCATCGATTGAAGAGACGTTTAGAGCGTTCAAATCGCACTGAGTATTGTGCGCGATTTTTCTATTGATGTTCATCATGAATAGAGCAAAGTCTTCGATCTTGTTCTTCTTTGAATGATTCAACAGCGTTTTGAACGAAGCTGCGTCTATGCTTCGAATCGAGAATAACTCTTCCCGAACGAGTCGTTTGAGCATCATAGAGACCTTAGTCTGAGTGATTGAAGGAGGCGAAGTTGACTGCGACCAACTTGGGTGCTTTGAATTGGGAGGGATCGAAAAAATCGAAATAGAAGTATTCAATTGGTCCGGAAAAACAATGACGTCGTTCCGCATATTCAATAATATTCCGTTTTTGTTCATTCAGGGCTTACCCAATATGGCTTCATGATGACCGATATCAGCTATCAGCATTGGTACAGTCAATTTCTTATGACTTTCGATGATGAGATTGAGTAGAATTTTATGAGTGATGATCTTCTTAGATATCTTTCCATCATAATCTCTTATTAGCTTCTCTTTTGCCAGTGATATAGATTGAATTTCCAGTTTCTCGCATACTTTATCGACTAGGTTAGAATGTATGATCGTGTAGACGACTGAATCACTGTCTATTAGAAGACGAAGACTGAAAGATCAATTCTGAGAGATGAGGTGAGCGTCAATTAGAAACGACTTTTCAAAGTAATTTTCTTTCGGTAGAATTTCGTCTAGTTTGCACAAAGATATAATCTCTACCTCTTCGATGACTTTTGAAGAGATGACTAGTTTTTTGAATCGAAATTCGAATCGAAATCGAAGTGATCATATTCATTGTTCACTGCATTGATTCTAGTAGATCGATTGAAGCACTCTTTAGAGCTATGATCTGATTTATGACATATGAAACAGCTTTCGACTAGAATGTCTGCTTCTTTGACGCTAGTTAAACCGCGCCGCGCGACTTTAGCTGTTCAGACTTCGAGTGATCGACTGACTGAGTGACAACAGTCGCTCTATGAAAGATAGTCTTAGAAAGATCGTCAACGCGTTTGATCTTGTTCTTGATCTCTCGAATGACTCGCTGATCATTATTCAAACGAATCAGATAGAAACGAATTTCTTTTAGAGAATCAGGTTGAACTAGTTGATCTACTCAAACGAATCGAAGACGAAGATGTATTTTATCTTTCAGATCAGCGATCAGTTGCTTCTCGTGATAGCCTAGATAGAAAGATAGACGTTGAAACTGAGTATAAAATTCATTGAATTTCTTGAATTCTTGAACCAAGTTGTAGTATTCCCTACGAAAGTTGACTTCCTTATTTGAATCATCGAACAACTGAGCTAACTCTTTCAAAAGATCGTCGACGATCTTATAGAGATTGACACAGTCACGTTCGCGTCTAGCTTGAGTGATCTCAGCTGCGTCATCGAATAATCTAGAATGTATATAGCTCAATTTGACTCGTTCATTAGAAAAGAGATCGACGTTGATCTCTAGTTTATCCTGAATTTTTCCGTATCAGTTCTCTCAAGTAGAGTTCTTTTCATCAGTAAACAGCGAAGAATCAGATATTTTTTGAGATCTAGAACGCTCAGAGTAGGTGAAATCAGAAGAAGTGTTTTCTTTAGCTTGAAGCCTAGTCTTCAACTCTTTGATTTCGTCTTCTTGTTGTTTATCTAACTCGTAGAGTCGATCTGTTTCTTCATCAAGAACTAGGCTTCGAGCCTTTCAGATTTCGTAGAACACGAGAGATATTATCGTTTCAGCGAATGATTCGTCATCTTCATGAATGAATGATGCAGCACTTGATGATTTCGTTCGTGATTTTGATGAATCAGCATCAGAGATTTGAAAGAAACGATTTCGAAATTCTTCGAAACGCTCTTCAGTAGACGAACGACTAGGCATGATGAGGTTTGTTTGAAAGAAAGCCGAACGGATGACGATGTTTGACGATTTGAAAAAGAAAGACGTATAGAATGATGTTTAATCTTCAACAAAGAAGATGAGATTTGTTTGTTGATTGATTTGATTGATTCTCTAGCAAACAACGAAGGTTCTTTATCGTTGAATCTATCGATCGATTTGATTCTTGAGCAATTCACGAAGATTCTTTATCGTGATTCTCATAATCGAGTGAACTTTGCGTACTTAATGAGCGATAAGTAGTCTAGCAATTCAAACAGTCTCGTCGTTGATTCTATTCAACCCTCTAGTGTTGTTCTATCTTTCGATTATCGTCGATCGTCAGATAAACGAATTTCTTTAGACTCGTTCTGTCTAGACGAGTATGTTGAATGAGTAATGAGACCAGTATCATGTGATTAACGAATTCTTAATATAATGTCAGAATCATGCCTAGATGATACAATCAATGAAGATCAGAATTGATAGTGCTTGATCTTTAGAGATAGCTATAACTGAATATTAAGAATACAGAAGAAGGTTGATACAAAAGCTTCTATTTATGTAATGTTCAGAGGCTGCGCTAGGCCCGAAAGGGATGTGTTTGTGACACGGGAAGAATGTGATGTAGGTGAACAAGATGTTGATGAAAGAAAAGAGTGTTGAGAAAGAAAAAGAATGTTGAGTCATATCTGAGTCATATCTGAGTCATATCTGAGCCAAACCTGATGCGAATTGATTAGAGCTTCAGCCTTGTTCAGCCTTAGTACGCTCGTAACAATGATCGCAGATGAAGACTCGTACATTCATGCGAAAGATCTATCTTACATTGATCAGATCATCATCGAAGTGCTGAAGAAGACGAAGAATTATACTCAATTCGAATGAGACGAATTGTTTGCTCACGATTCTTTTGATAATCAGTCAGCGCTTCGAACAGATCTGAACTTCAGAAATCTGAAGCTCGAGACATTCAAAGACGAGCAAGTTCAGCGCTGAAGAAAGACTTGATCTGACTGAAGTATCTGATCTTTGTTAAGAGATACATAATAGAACAAGAGCGCTGAGTTCAGACATAGCGATTTTATTGAGTCAGTCTTCGTTTTTCACTATCAGATCTACATCTCATCTCAATTCTAGAGCGTCAGAACTGATCATAGTTTAGCAGTAAGCGAACTATATAGCTATTCGTAGATGAAACATTAGCTGAAACGTGATAAAAGAGTTTTTTCTCAGACACAGCTTTCTTTAAGCATTCGAAAGTGAATCGCATGACATTCATTTTTGTTTCGCGATTCTGATGACTGAGCTTTTCGATAAGAAATGCGACATTGTTCTACAATTAAAGACATTCAAAAAAGAGACGACATTCATTCACTGCTCTCGAGAATTCGTTTATTTTTCAAGAATATATATTGTCATTGTGACTTCAAAAAAGAACGATCAAAGCATCTCTCTATATCTTTATGACAAAAGTTAGAACTCAGCGACACATTGATTGAGAGAAAGTCAGAAAGCGAACAAAAAGTCTCTTCAAAAAGATGAACGAGTTGACACAGATAACGAACGCAAAGATCTACTTCATCATGAATCGCAATAAAAGACTTCAAATCTACAAATCGACTGATCAATTCGAATGATCGTCGTCGAAACAAGAAATGATAAATCGTTCAATCGCAAAGATTCGCGCACTGTTTAATACTATGATTCTAGAAGAAGCGTTATCTCATTTCAAGATATAAAGGCTCGACGAACTTTGAGTCTGCAAATGACGAGGCAAGAAATCAGAGAAACACTGAAGAAATCAACGATGAACATCTGATGAAGCTCAAGCTTGAAGATGACGATGATTTCATTGATTATCAGCGACGCATTTTCTCTGTTTTCAAGTCTTCAGTTCTGTCGAGATCATCAGCTGAATGAATGTATTTCTCGTCTCGACTTTCATCTTAGATGATGTGCAGATCAAACATCTATCTGTCATAAAGACTCAGATTGCAATCGTCTCATCTGAATTCTGAAAGTTCTCTGTGAAATAGCTTCATCTCGATTCTCATTCAATTCGATCTATGCTCGACTAACAAAATGTGAGCTGTCTTCTTCGTGCCTCGTATCATATGAAACACATATTGCTGTTCAAGACTAATGCTACTCGTATATTTGACATCGCACTGTGTGACAATGCTCAAGATTCTTCGATCACACTTCAAAGAATAATGCAATAAAGTGAGATCATATCTTTGCGAAGTCTTCGACATGAAGTTGTTGAAGCAGAGACATCACATTCTGAAACTTCTGAATGAAGCGACGAGAAGCAAAAACGAGAATCATCGTCAAAATGCATGATTAGTGATTGAAGTTGAGATTCTGAATTAGATAGATTTCACAATCGAAAAGCAATTTTAGATCTTTCAACGTCATTTTTACGTATTCACTAACGCACTCTTGTATGATGTGCATTTACATGCTTAGTTGACTTGCGTCTGTGCCTTAAACAGAATTCTAGTTGCGAGAGAATGATTGACAGCGACAGAGACTCGAAGTTGAGATCGAACTGTCTGATTGAATGACTGTCAGCATTTGCAGTGTCTCAAATAGAAACGCGCACGATCTTCTTCATCAGAACGCGCTCTGCTTCACATGTTCTAGATGCTATCAAAAATAAACTTCTTGATTTGAAATACATGTTTTGACTTCGACTGCGCCTTTCTTCTTCTTAACAATGTAGCACAACATCATTTCTGAATGCTCGTTACTCGTTTCTTACTAAATCTCACTTTCATTGTCTTTGAGATTTCTGCTTTCAATAAATGAAAGTCAAATTACATTCTTCTACTTGACATCAAATTCTCTCATATGTCGATCTCAGTCAATTCTTTCTTTTGCCGTCAGTGTCTTTCTTCGAAGTTCTCTGATTATCACGTCAGCATTGTCGCAGAAAGCAACTGCAACTTTCTGTGAGTCATCAGATTCTTTCTGGACAGAATATGCCTAGTTTTCTTCGAGTGCATTTGAAGCAGCTCAGAAACAAGCTTTTTCGAACGATTGAAATGAAAAGACTTCGTCACAGAATCTTCAAGAATGATGCTGATATTATATTGTGATCAACAGTCTGAAGAAGCAACTTCGAGATCTTTACACTCAGTATCAACATTTGTGCGCAGTCTACAATCAGGCTCAAGAAGACGTGAATACTCAGATTCGACGATTCAAATCTATTGATTCAGCTCTCAATATAAAAAGAAATGCGCAGATGAAAAAGAAAACTCGATATGAAGCAGACAAACAGCAAATGATCATCATTGTCAAATTCATCGATATTCTTCACGCTTCGCGAGTTCTCGATGAGAACGTAAGAGTCTGACTCAAGACAGAAGCACTGAAACTTGATCTCTTAATCGCGATGAAGATTGCTGATGCTTCAATGATATGATAGACGATTGATAGACATAGAGTGAATAACATAGCATACTGAGGAATTGCGATTGTTCGAACACATCGTATGCATAAAGTAATCACGATCGCAGATTAATGAAGCTTATTCTGCTTCGATTTGATCTATCTATATTACAAAATTTCTATGACATAGTAGTAAATAATAAGCAAAGAGATCATGTCTCTAGATACTTTCTTCATCGCAGCTCGATCAGAAAATGAAGTCTCTGATGATCGTATTTCAGAACTTGAAACATCGATTGCTCAGATATTGTTGTTCGTTGATTATATACTTAAAGAAGAAATCGCGATGAGCACTGAAGCGATTGATTCATTTTCAGTTCACGACAGATCGAATGTTCGCGAAGCGCTCGTAGAAATTGTCTGCGCAACGCTCGTTGTGACGCTGTCGTTGACTGAGTGACGATTTGAAGAATTTAAGCTGAAGATTTCTCTGTCTTTGTCACGAAGCGCACAATTCTGCTGTGATGATGAGCGATAGAATCATGCTAAATTATTCATTGTTATCAAGTAAGAAATCATCAATCTGAAGAAATTGACAACGCTTAACAAGTCGTTTGCTTGACAGAGTTGATCTAAAGAGATCTGAGCTATATGATCTCTGAGATTCACTGAAGTGAACAAGATGATATCATCAACGAAAGCATTCAATTGATTCGAAGTGAACACAGTCTTCACGTCGATGTCAACGACGATGTGATGAATTGATGAATTCAAAGACATAGCTTCTGAACTATATTCTAGTGTTGTTGTTTGCATACTGACGTTGAGACTTATTGAGTTTCAGCTCACGTTCAACTCAAACGATAACATCTCAGACGCGCTATCGACATGACTGCTAAGTAGAATATTAGCTGACTCGATCTGCATGTTATTCACTTACATTTCAGCGATCAACGCGATCAACAATGTCAATGATTTCAGCTCGTTCATGTCTTCTTTTGCAAGTTAAGATATTGATGTTGTCAAAGTTGACAACATTGAGAAAGAGAGTTCTGACTGTTGTCAAATGAAAAGATAGAAACCCTCAAAAACGAAATTTCGAAGAATCTTGATTTATGAATGTTCAGAGTGTATCTTTTGCAAGATTCTATTCGCAGTCAGAAAAGCTCACAGAACGATGCAAGAACTGATGATCATGAAAGTCTGAGTTTGCTTATCAGTGATTTATAAAAGAACACAAATCAATGATTCAAAAAAACATAACATTACACAAATAAAATTCTCAAAAACAGATTGATTGATTCGATTCTTGAATACATCTACTCGAGCAATTTTATCATCTCAAAAGACAAGTAATACTGCTCTTTCGTATGAGAACTGATTTGAAAAGAAAAAAGAGAAAAAGGGAAAATTCTTTCGATTGAATTATGATCGATTTCGAAATGAAAATTTCATCGATCGTAGAAGTCGAAGAAAAGACGCTGAGTTCGAATTTCAAGCGAATTGCGATCGACGAAGCACGTAAACAGGCAGAGCAAGCAAAGACGTTCAACAGTCTTTCAACATCAGAGAGCACGTTGAGCTCAAACACTGCTCGTCTTGAAGATGACAAGGCACGTCGACAGACAGAGCAAGCAAAGACGTTTCAGAATCTTTCAACGTCAGAGAGCACATCAAACTCAGACACTGCTCGCCTTGAAGCTGACAAAGCACGTCGACAGACAGAAGCGATAAAAACACTCTTCGACAAGATAAATTCAAAGAAGACATTGAATCAAGACACTGCTCATATCAAAGCGAACAAAGAAAAAGATCGAGCAGAAGAGTCTTCGAAAACAGCTTCTTCAGAATCATTCAATATCTTCATCGATAAACTCAAAGAGTTTGTCGAAAACGCTTACAAGAATGAAGATCAAAATGACGAATCTGATCGCATGAAAATTGAGCAGAGCGAAGCTTCAAAGTCAGATGATCTTCGTCAGCAGATATATGAAAAAGTCACATCGTATTTGAGAAAGCTCATGAAGAATTTCAAGAACGCTGAAGCGACATCAGAATTGAACAAATTGAACAAGCAGATAAAGAAGCAGAATCTCAAAGACAAGCTCTCAAAGAAAGATCTAGAGAACTTTCTCATTCAGATCTTCACATTCGTCATCAACTTCAAATTGACGAAAGATTATCGCGAATCTGTAGTCAAGAACTCAGCTGATGATATAGCGAGAGAAAAAATAAACAACATCAACAACATTTTGAATCAGTTGAATGAGCGACATGAGTATCTCAGAATCTGACTTATACATCTTGTATCTCGATCAGACACTGATGAAGCAGACTTCGCAGTAGCAGAGTCATTCGAAGCAGCAGAGTCATTCAAAGCAGCAGAATCATTCGAAGCAGCAGAGTCATTCGAAGCAGCAGAGTCATTCGAAGCAACAGAATCATTCGAAACAGCAGAGTTCAAAGTCGTCAATCAAGCTGATCAGACTTTCATCAAAGATGATGTGAAGATCAAAGTCAGCGTTGAAATACTCAATGAATCAGACGACTTAACGTCTTTCGAAAAAGTCGTGATTGTTCGAAAAGCTGAGTTTGAGTCGCGAATCATCGTGAATCGTGAAACAGATGTGAATTCATATTTTGATAAACACTCTGAGATTGACTTTGAAAAAGAAGTTGTCAAAGAGTGACTGAAAGATGAAACATATGAAAGCGAAGATTTGTCAAAGAACGCAAAGATCAATCAGATGCAAATTCATGAGCGAGTCAAAGTCAAGAAAACAGATAGTAAGTGAATTAACAAAATCGCACGTACTCAAAGTGAAATTCAATACTACTTAATCAAAGTTCTGAATACAGATTACATAAGCATCAGATCGATGTTCTCTGAAATGAAAGAACTCAGTTCTGTCAAACTCAAACGTATCGATGCACAATTAAATCATCAAAATGAGCAGTTGCTCGCGAAACTTGATCAATGTCGTGAGAAGAATGAGCATTCGAACATCGAAAAGCAGCTGACGAATGATGATATTAAAAAGATGTCGTGACTGTCGTCGAACGCGATTTTCGAGACTAAGAAGAAGAAGAAGAAGAAGAAAGAGAATGAAGATGTAAGAAATATAGTTTCTCAGAGAACAGGTCTGAAGCGCAGTTCAAAGTCGAAGATCACTTCACGCATGTCGAAAACGTCTTGAATTTTCAAATATTTCATCATTCGAGCATTATAGCATGTTGTGAAAAAAGATGAGCAAACGACAGCAAAGATGAAGACGCGAGAATTTCTTGAAATTTGATTTTCTTCAGTCAGTCTTTATCAAGTTATAGTAGAGTTAGAACAAGAACAATAATAGATCATTGAGATGAAAAGCTTTCATACACATATTTTTGTGATCAACTGTTGTATCTTCTTTAGCGACAAGTGAAATCACATAGAATGCTTATGTAATATCTCTCTGTTTCGTCTAGCCTTGACATAAGACTAGCGCTGACTTATTTGATTTTCATATTCAAAATTGAGTATACTCTCTCTACAATCATTTATTGCAATCAAGATTCTTGCTCATGAATTCTCAAACATCAATCTTGAAACATTGTTTTGATGAACTCAAGAGCGAACGACGTCAATTCAAGAGCAGAAATTGCTTATATGTCGAAGTCAGATCTGAGTCGAGAGATTTCACATCTCGATCACACATGATCAGATCGAGATATACATCTACAGTATCTGAGCAACAGAGACATAAGAGAAAGAGTTCTTATGTCAATCAGCAACACGATGCAAAGCGAGCTCGTCATGTTGTTGCACAATCAACGCACTTGATCACGACAGCGCTTCAGAGTATTCATGACGAACAGAAGAAACTCGATGATAGCAACGACTTCAAGACAAGTTGAGAGAATTTTTCTTTAGATGCAATGCTGACTAGAAACAGTGATTCTATGTCATGAGCTGTAAAAATGAGACACGATTCGTATCGAGTTATTTCAACAGCAAACGAAAAGAAAGCATCAGTCTTCTATTCTCAAAACTCAAATCTGTCATCGCTTACAATGTTGATTTCGAAGACATATTGAAGACGCATCGCGTTATAAAGACAGATGATGAAGAGTCGAAGAACTGAAGAAAGCTTCAATTATTGATGAAAAGAAAACGCGCATCTGCATCATCTGAAAATCATGAAATCAAGAATATTCGAATGACTGTGCGATGCAGCTTCAACGAGAACAGCGTTTCTTTCAGTGTGTTTTCAAGAATTTTTCTCGTGAGCAGAGTGAACATCTGTAACACGCTGAAGAAGCACTGAAATCATCAATGAACACATTGAATATCTTCTTACGCAAATCACAGTTCTAAAGTTGCATCTTCACAGTCAAATTATGTCATTGAATATCATATTAAACTCTTTCTCGATGAAGTCATTCGAAGACTACAAGAACTCGCAAGCTTTAGTAAGAACAAGCTCTCGTTTCTCGTATTCTTCGTTGAGCTGAAAGAAACATCGAACGCGATGAACGTTGCAAAACTACAAAATCTGCACAATGAAGCGAGTGTGATCTACAACATTTTAAGATTGCATCAGACGATAAATGAGAAGAACGATTTCTACGATAGAGTCTGAATACTATCGCTTGATATCAATGACGAGATGTGAAGACTTCGATGTCATTGAGTTTCTAAGAATGATCATGAATATGATATCTATTACTCAAAGATTCTTAGATGTTGAGCAATCGAAGATTCGAAAGTGACTACTGTCTCGAAAACAAGAGCTTCAATGAGAAATGTTGTGAATCGAATGCGCGATGTGTTATTCAAAGATCTATACTCTGCGATGAACATCTACGAGAAAACTTTCAATTCTCAGCTCTTGAATTTCAAGTTCTATCAGATCAGCTATAACGTACGATCTGAATCAGAGAATGACAGCGTTCTTCTAGCATCTGATCACTTCTTTGTCGATGAAACGCAGTCTGTTGAGTTTGATGCACAGCTTAATACTGCTTTGAGATCTCAAGAGATTCTCGAAATCGATAGTGAATCTGTACATGAATTCATTGAATCAGCATGAATTGATATCTCGATATCAACTCAACAGTCGAGTCTCTTCAACATTAATAACGATAAGAAAGAACTTAGAAAGAAAGAGTGAAAACTAAAAAACCTCATGAGAAGTTAGCGATAGCATACATACGTTGATAGCATCTAGTATAAATACTTAGTTGCACGAACACTTAATATTTGATTCTTTCGCTAGACGATCACACACAATGAACGAAGCTGCAAAGAATGTGCTTGATGATCTTGCAATTTCATAATTATTATACATTAGATTTATTGTTTTCGATTTGTCAGCTATTCATCTTGACGTTCAAACAGATTATATAGCGAAATGTCATCTTGAAACATCAGTAATATTTCGTTTCATCATGTCAACTAGATTGATTCTTCTGAAATCATTAATAGAGACTCGATAGACTGCGACTCAAGTCGAGACTTCTTGCACATTTATGATCTCTGATGATCATCAAGAGTTGATCTCTTCAGACTAATATTCAAGATACATGATTTACAAGATCGATTCAGCAAGTTTCTATGAAAAGTCATCTTAAACGAAGCGTCGAGCTTTTGCTGATTTTCAAATCATTGCATTGTCTGAGAAAATGCACTAATCTTTCGTCGTTCTTGCGTAACGCTTTGAGCGTAAATGATCACAAGTTCGATTGAATGACGAATCAAAAAGTCAATCTTCTTCTGATATTGATGACACAACAGACACAAATCTAGATTATCTTCATAATGTTTCAAAGTTTCGACGTCAGTGATAAAATCTAAGTTGAATATATCACATCTTGCTAGTAGCTTGATGATCGAATTTTCTGAAAGACGACATCGTATCGTATCACGACAGTGATATTGATCTTCTCGAAGACGTTTCGAAACGCTTGTCAGCTCAAAATAGAATGCGAAAATGAGCAACGCGTAAAGTGTCTTTGCACAATCTCGATACATCTGTGATACGTGAACACTTTCTCGCAGCTCATTCATGCGATCAATGTTGTCAATCATCGACTCGTCGCTGAGTAAGACGAAATTCAGTCGAATGAAGTCTTCTCGCTTTCTCTCATTCACGAAGTTCATGAGTTCATCTCAAATTTTTTGCTCATTGAAGAAAGACATGTAAGATCGTCAAAGTCAAGATAAATAGTCATCGAGAATCACGTGACGAAAGTCGATAGTTCTGAGAGATGTCGAGATCTTCTGAGCATCTGTGTCAAGAAACACAACGACATTCGAGATCGAAAGAGAAGAATCGTTGCGTAGACGTTTTGACAACGCAATTCTGACAGAGTTGTTGTGTTCGCTCATTTCATCATTCTGAATCGATTCGAATGTCTTGATTTGTGCTGATCGATACAAACTGTTTCACATCAATCGTGTTTCGTCATACAACTACGTCAATGTACTCACACAGATGCAGTCGAAGTAGCTCGATCACTGAAAAATCAGTTTCTAAGCTTCTGCAAAGACGAGACACTCACGCTTCTCATATGCATGATTCATTCTCAACTTTCTTCGAACGAACGTGTGTATATTCTAATCTTTTGTTCAGTCTTTTGTCTTCGAGCACAACATTTGTTACGATCCTAGCTACGCATCTATGTTGGTAGCTATGTTGATGACTATGTTGATGACTATCGCCGGCCGCTCGTCGCTAGACTATAGGGTTGTTCCGAGATCAATCCTATTCAGGGTTAGCTTATGTTCTTCTGAGTCATATAGATAGCCGGCTCTTCCCTTCTAGATACTTTCCTTCCTTAGCATTTATATACTCGTTACATTACACTCATATGACTCGCTCTATGCTGATCCCTAACAACATTCAATCTTATTGCATTCTTTTTTTCTTGCGTCAGACTCGTTGTAATTGATGAAAATCATCGAAGAGACATTATCAATCATAGCGACAATGATATCGACTTTGATGACAAGAATTCTTGATTGATAGTCAAACATGCAATCATCAATTCTTAAGTACTTCTTCAAACAGTCTTCGAAAGCGTTCGCATCATAATGATCGTTTCTATATCAATTCTTCAAGAAGAGACGAAAACGTTTAATGAAATTCGTTCGCTCTTGAGATCGTTCAAAGAGTTTTCGCGTCAACGCATTGAAAACGTGAACACATTGAGAAATTGACATGTCACGTAGAAACAAGATACAGACAATGAGATCTTCTGTTTCATATTTAAGCCTGACAATTCGTGAGATCTGAACGTGAAGCTTATCAACGCTAGTGTCGAACGCAATATCAAAAAAGTCTTGAATTTGTAACTCACTTTCTATCATATTCTGAATGATTGTCATGATGTCTAGTGAAATAACATCATGCGTGTCTTTCTCATCGATAGTCAACATTCGTTCGTCAGCGAAGAAAGGTTTGAGTCTCACGATGCGATTCTCAGAACGACATAGAAGACAAGTCTCAATATGATATTGACAATTCATAATGAACATCTCATTCTCATAGATTCGTACACATACATTACATATGACATGTTCGCAGAAGAGTGTGTTCTCTGACTTTCGACAAAGACATCAAAGACAGATGCTGTTGCTCTGAAGTAGCAGTCATGATATATCAAGATTGCTCACGTTTTCTTGATGCACTTATGTCGCGAACTTGCTCAACATCATATTCACAAAGTACGCGATCAGATGTCTTTTGATACTTTGCTTCTGATTCTCGATTCGCTTCACGATCTCTTTTTTCGCATATGATCGTTCTTTGAATGAGTCAACGAGTGATCTAAGGCACGAGAAATGATAGATGACATCATATATCGTCTTCAAATCAAAGTCTGAGTTCTGAATCAGCTCATAATTTGTAGAATGTCAGTGCAGCACTCACAATGCATATTGAAAGAATAGACGTTCAGCACAATACTAGAAGCGATGAAACTTGTCATGATGTCGTTCGAAAGATCACGATACATTTCAAATCGTAAGAACGAAGTTAAATGATCGAAGTGATTCAAATCAACTTCGTTATCTAGTCGACTTGTCGTAATGAAGTTAAAAGATTGAAGAGCAGAGACTGCTGTCTGCGATACGACAATTTGAAAGAATTTGTTCAGATGCACGATCGAGTAGAGACATCAACAGCGCAATCGAATGTTTCACATCTCATTCATCTGTCTTCAAAGTAGCTTCTTCAATCGTCGAAAACGTGTCAACGAAGATATTTGCTCGTCTGTCAGATGTAGAATCTTGATGAAAGAGTAGAAATTTTTTAGAATCTTCTGATTCAGACTGAACTGCACATCTTGCATTTCAAGTAGATCAAGTGTAGAACTAGCGCTCGTCTCGTCATCGCGTTTGACGATCACAACACTCGATCGAACTTGCTCGAAGAAACTCGATTCTACTTCGACAATGATTCAAATTTTCAGGCGATTCACGACACTTTTGAAGTTGAGGAAGTCGTCGGCGAAAATGCACAGTACGTCGCTGAAGGAACAGAATATTCGCGCATGCAGAATGTCATAGACATCGAGCACGATCGTGACATTCGCTCATCGAACAGAGAAAGACTCGATTTCGTGACAGAATGCGTTCGAGACTGATATAATCGTCGCAGACGAATCACTTTCGACAAAGAGCATCGAATGATCGAAGTAGAGACTTGTGTTATCGACTCGCAGAGTGACAATGTCTTCATTACGCTCTTTATTGACGTGATTTGGAAAAAGCTCTCGAAGAGCTAGATTTTTGACTTTTCGACCTATAAACAGTAGAACAGAGAATTGCTGAGTTGTCGAATTAGTCAGCTTCTTCACGATTCTAGTCAAGCGATCTGTATTGATCAACGCGATCTCTTTTTCACTCGTCACGTGTAGTCACTCTGAATGCTTGCAGATGATCATGTTGATTATGCTTACAAAACGACGATTGTACAACATAGAGAGATAGAGATCACGGCAGATCTTATATGTTTCTATGATTATTCAAAAGTTGACTTCTCTCAGACATTCTTTTCTGACAGTCTGCAGAACGATCTCTCATTCGATAGTTTGACGATTACTGAGCATGAGCACTCGATCTTAGTTTCAGATACAAATGACAGAAAGTGATCGAGTCTTTGTCTTCGACGTGATCATGTTCATCTTACGTGATCTAGTGAGAAAAAGAAGCTGTCGATCTTCCCAATTATGTTCATTCATGAGATCTGAATCATGTCTCTTAAAGCAATATATTTTGAAGGTACAGCATCGTATTCAGCGAGTAACACATCTATGAAAAAGACAAACGAGTCAAAAGTCAATCTTCGCAGCAGATAACTAAAATCAAACAAAGGTTTTTCGTGAGCGCAACAGCGACATTGCAAACAACATTTGCTCTTCTTCTCATTCAAGTCGTCTTCTCTTTTCTTGTGTCGTGAATACTGACTGCAATTTGACTGTCTCTGTGTTGATTTTCTCGTCGCTGTCAGAGAAAGACGTTTCTGACATACTCTGTGATTGAATCTTAAACTTCTTCGACAGATTATCAAGAACGAGTTGCTTGTGCTGCAGCTCGTTGATCGTGCGCTGTAGCTTGTTTCGCAGACTTTTCACTTCTGACTTTGTACTTTTTCATTCGTGAAAAAGAGTATCAAGATTTATATTGTTCGAAAGATCAATGCTCAAATCTTCTTCGTTCGAAAGCTCAAGCTTGTTGAGAATGTCAGTCAATGTTTGAACAATAGCTCGTTCATGCTCAAGACATCTCTCTGTCGCTTCACAGCGAATTGATTCGTGTTGCAGCGATTGAATCGTGAGAGCGTGCTTTCTTCTTTTCACTTCGAAAGTCGCTTGTTGAATGTCAAGCTGTCTCTGAAGATCGACTGCGACTTGTTTCGATGACTCTACAAATTCAACATACTCTTCTCGTTCATGATTTAGAATTTGAATACGAAGCTCGTTGAGCTGATTGACGTGATCGACTCGAAACAACTGATCGCTCAGAATGCCGTGCTGATTCTGAAGAATATTGATCTTTCAATGAAGATGCTGATTTGAAAATCATTCAATATCACACGTCATGCAGATTGATGAATTCATCTGTCACTAATGTCAGCTTCACGACTTTTGAGAGAAGCGAGAAGTCTTTATCACTCGAAACGTCTGATGTTCGAAGCTCACTGCATGATCTTGCGATGTCATGTCTGCGATGATTGAGCTTTGTTCAAGAAAGTAGAGATAAAGAATTGACGAATTGCTGAACTCTATGATCTTTTCAATGAAAGCAGTCACGTCAAGATATACTTCGAAAGACGCAGCGTGTAATGAATGCTTCAAATTCTTTGCAACACGTTCTGAGTCTAATGTCTACAGAGATGAAGTCAGAACTAGTCATTTCAATCGTGATAGTGTGTTGATTAATTCTAGTTTGTGATGCTTTTAGAAGCATCAGAGATTTAGATCGAACTTTCAAGAGCATCAAGATTTGAATAGCGCTGAATGACTGATAGAAATACGAAGCATGAATGAGACGTAGATCTAGAAATACGATTCGTGTGAAGTAAGCATTTCTGATGAAAGAATTCTGAATGTTAGAACTAACGCACATAATCACACACGTGATGCAATGTAGAATTGACGCACGTCAGACGTCTGTAAAGTTCGATTTGCATGAACTCTTCATGCGCTCGCAGTCAGTCGAACAAGACTCAGTCGCAATCTTTCATTCATTATCTCTCATCATTCAAATATTGCTGCTTCGGACAAGCTGATAAGAAAGTCGATCTCAATGAAGCAGTCCCTCATAATTTTTCTTTTCGTTTCTCGAGATGACTTTCATCAAGCAAGAATCTTTGTCTGAAGAGCAGTGAGATCAATTCTTCAAGAACTTTGAAAACGAATTCGATGCATACTTTCTCAGCTACGAGAACATCACATTGAATCAAGATGAGTCGTTCGCAAACAACACAGCTAACTCGAGCTTTGACGAAGTGATCAATCAAGCGACAGAGAATGTGAAAAGCGAATCAGTTGATTCAAATGTGAATTGAACAATCATGAATTCAATCAATCAGACGTTTGAGATATTGAGAGATAATGTATCTAATATAAATCTTGATTTCGATCAAATATCGTTAAGACTCGATGAAATTAAAGCACTGTATGAACACTGTATCTTCTTTAGATGATAATTGCTTACAATATGACAGACTAGAAGAAAATTCAAGGTATATCGAGTTCAAAAATCTACAGAAAAACGAAAGTTGATCTTCGCGAAAAACAGATTAACGATCTTCGTCAGCATCTGACTGCACTTCATTCATTCTTTCAGAGAATGAGAGCGATCTTGAAGATGTTAACACAACACGTCAATTCTCAATGAAAGATCAAGACGCTCATCATCTCGATCAACATGCAACACGACAAAAGCTTTGATCATGACTGAATGCAACGTCTGCGTTGAAATACACAGTTGATGTGATCAAGTTTGACAGTGACAAGACTGAGCGAAAAATCAGATCATGTTTGATCTAGAGTGCTTTTTCACTGCATGATTATTGATAACTGTCTTTTCACAACTTTGCATTCTAGAAAGATATCTCTTTCGTGAATCTAAGAGATTCTGACGATCTTGTTGCTGAAAGAAAGCGAGCATCTTCAAAGCTTGATGACGTTAACGTAGTGCACATATAGCACATCTGCAAAGCGATAAATGCGTTTATCGTCGCAACACAAAAATAGCATCTGCAATCATTACGTTCTCTATGCAATCGCGTCATGCTAAATCTCGAGTCATTGAAATACATGAACAATTTCTCTATCTTCACAGATTCATCGTGAGAGCGCAATTTCTTCTCTTGTCTATTAATAGAATTGTTTCATGATTCTCGAAGATGATCACTCTATCTTCACAATCAACTTTCTGTTAGCGTGAGTATGCGATTTCAAGTCATGCGCGAATCTGTGTTGTCACAAAACAGTGTCTCTATCGCTTCGACACAAACACATAGAGTCAGTCTCAAGTGCTTTGAGAGAAATGTGACTTCAGAGCGATTTGAGAAATCAGTATCTGCATGAATAATGATTTGCGACAAATCAACAAATTTGCATACAGAGGAAAATTCATTCACTAATTTTCACGAGAGAAGATACTCGACGAAAGTCATTTCATTTATGTTCAAATCACAAGAGTAGTTTACAATGATTGCTCTCATTCAAATTTCGCTAGAAATCTGAGAGAAACGTGCTTCATGTCAATTTATTTCTTATACATCACGTCTAGCTATAATCACATGAGATGTCTTCATCTCAAGTTTGCGATCAGCTTGACATCTCAAACGTCTTCGAGTCTTAATTGTAAGATGAAGAAGTCATCTTTGATTCGTTAGACTTATCATCATTGCAAGATGTTTCAGAGTCGTTCGAGATTCATTCTAGTAGAAAGAGAGCGTGCTCGTGTAGTAAAGCACGAAATCTTGCTCGTCGAATCTTCTTTGCTGCTTGACGAGAATTCTGTGAAATGAAATCGTCGTGAAGCGTGTTCTGCGAACGTGTGAAGAATTTCGAAAATACGATGATGCACATCATCGTGAAACTTTGCAGTGAGACGTATTAAATCAGAAATACAGAATCTGATTTTTCTGTAGAACAAGAACTTTGAGTTTCAGTCAGCATGATCGCTTCACTGTTCATACGAGATAAAATATCTTTTTTTCTCTGAGACTCAAGTATCTGTATAGCTAGACTTTGAGAATTCAGCACTCTTTAAATGCTGTTGAATTCATATCGATCTCTGACTTACGTCTTGAGCATCTCAACATATGACTCTCTTTTCAGATTCTAATCTTCAACTAAGCTTGCGTCGATCAGTCGATCTGTGAAGATCTCAAATTCTGACTCTTCTTTTCTTCTGTTTTAATCACTGTTGAATTTTTGACTGACAGTTCAAGTTCTGAACTGAGAGCATTCATTTTTGCGCGCAAGACTTTGCATGATTTCTGACAGATGAACAAATTCGACTGTTGCAGAAACATTTTTGAATATGACGTTTTCTTATCGTTCGTTGAATCAAACATAACTTCAAGATCTAATCACAGACTTGCATTATATTCGATCAATTTTAGAAGATGCTTCTCAAGATCATTTGACACAGATACATTCTCATCATGTTCGCATTTCGACGTCAAATTCACTCTCTTCTGCGCAAAGATCAAACTACAGTCAAGTGACATTTCATCTTGACAGACTCATCATCAGCAGAACTGCTGCGTCAAGAAGATAAAAATGTCGCACAGTTACAAAACATATTACAGAAACTATCTGTTTCTGAACGTGAGATCTTCTTCTTCGTTATCATCTTGCTCACGACGAAGATATGTATTGTCGAAAACGATGAAATTCTCTTCTCTTATATTCAAACTGTTCTAGAAGTTTTCATTCTTTACTCTCTCACAATTTCTGACTTCGTCTGATTGTGTGACAGTCGCGCTGCATACATAGTACGACAGACGAAACTCATGTCAGAGCTTACATTTTCTTTCATCAAAGTTCTCTTCTTTTTGAATTCTTGTTCAGACAAAGATTGTCTTCGATTAGTCGCGCTGTTTGAGATCATGTCACGTCACGAACGCTGTCGTGTCAAGATTATCAGAAGTATTGTCGAATTGATCAATGCTGTGTTGTCAGATTCTTCATTCATGACGTATAATCATGAAAGTCATTTTCATCAGCTTAACGTCGTTGCTTTTCTGAAAGATATTAAATCGACGAATCATTATTGAATTGAAATGACTTACTGTCTTGCTACAGAACAGATCGTGAACAATGTCTCTTTGAAATACATTGTCGAATGTGACTCATAGAGTTCTTGAAGTCGCTTTCAGATAATCTGTTGTACTTTCAATTCAATGTCACGTTTCTGTTGAAATTGTCACTAAAATGTTCTTCTTTCTGTATCGCCTCATTCTTTTGAGTCGATGATGCTCGACTCGCGTGAAACGACGTAGTAAATGACGACGACAACGTTGCGTAAAGTAAATGATGAGTTGTCGAATTTGATTCTTTATCATAGACAGAATTAATATAAAGATGTTGAACTTGTATCTATTTTATGTGCATATGATGTAGTTGCGCAAATGCGTCGCATATACAGTCTAGCGTTCTGCTGACATTGTGAAAGACTACGATCTGATAACTGAGCAATTTGCTTCATGATCTTTGATGATGAATTGATATTCATTACGCTGCTTCAATCTTCGACTTCTGAGATATGCTCGAATGCTGAAGTCGTTTTAGCAAGTCTGCAATGTCGTCTTTTAGAATCTCAAGATGATCGTCTAACTCAGAAACAGTCTTCTTTAAATCTGGTCGCAGTTTCTGCAGAGCTTTGATGAAGAATTCACGTTTTCTAGATTTCATCTTCACGAATCTGCATCAATATCAATAATGAGTCTTCGTAAAAGAAACTGATAAGTTCTTACTGTTCATTGTAGATCGCGCATTCTTCTTTGATACGCTGTTTCTTTGAAATGAGTAATAGAATGACAGCATCAAATGCATTATACAAATAGACTCATATCTGATCGTCACGTCATCATCTTCGATACTTGCAATACTGTAATTCTTGCTTCTTCGCTAGACTTGACTCTTGAAGCTCAGAATGAGCTTCTTTAACGAATTTTGCAAATGTCTTTGTCGATGCTTTTTTTCCTTTATCGTCGACTTCAATTTTGAATGTACTTTGCTCAGATGATGCACATTTTCTTTCGATTTCAACATCTTGCAAAATCTTTATTGTAAAAATTCATTTGTCAATACGTAAAAGAATCTTATTCTTGAATGATCTGACCTGAGTTTTCTCGATAAGTTGGCAAATGACTCTAGTCGTTGAATCGATTTTCGATGTTTCGAGCTTGATGTGACTTTGCTCTCGAATGATTGCTTCATCTCAAGCTGTCATTACTTTCTCACACTCAACTGTCTCGATCATTCGAAGCAATTCTTTCGCTCGTTTCAAGTGTTTTGACTCAGATTGTTCATACTTCGAGCTGATAGCGACAAGATGATTTCGCTTCTTAAGTCAAGCATCTTGAGAGTCTAAATGCGATGAAGACTCTCAGTTTAATCTTCGACTCTTCTTGAGTTCTTCTTGATTTTGATCAGACTCATCATCTAAAATGTCTTCAGATACACGACGCTTTTTAATTCTAAGCTTCTTGTTTGATGACAGAATCATATTTACTATCTGTCGTTCACTTCTTTCTTGACGTTCTAAATCGACTAGACGCTCAAGATAATGATATCGAAGTAGAACATCGTCTATCTGCTTCTCTAATGTGTCTCGATTTGAGGCGAGACAATCTGCATTGTACATCATGTATATCTCACAGTCAGAATCGTTTTCTTGCTGTCGAGATGACTGCAAACCTTTAGTGATCATAAAGAAAAACACGAAAGAAATGAAAATTCTCACTTATCTCATTGACTGCGATAAAACCCCGATTTTGATTCTTTTATTCTGTCATGACGTGAATCAATCACTCTTTGATGATCAACATCATCTCTGAATTTGATATGTCTTCAGCAAGAGAGTCATACTGTCGAATGATGACACGTTCGAGATTCACATCAAACAGCGTTCAGTGACTTTGAAAGCAGCATGAAAGAATGATGCGATCGTGATCGCGACTCAATGATCATCGCATCTTCAGATTGAATTGCTGATTGCTGCTCTTAAATGATGCATAGAAGCTGTGTAATATCAAAGTCGTTTTTGATCAATTGAATGAAAATAATAACGACATCAGATTGAAATTAGTGAGTCATTCTTTCTGTTGAAAACGAAAGAAGAAATAACTGATTTCATTCGAGTTGACGATCTTCGAGCGTTCATCGTCGTTGACAACGAAGATTTTTCCGCGATATTGATATTTACAGCGTTGAATCTCTTGCTTCAGCTTGTTTCGAGTTGAAATTTCAACATTCGTTCTAGTGATCTCAACATCAGTTGTCGTGATAGAGCTTTCACAAGAAACAGCAGTCACATTGAACTGACTATCAGATGCTGATGATCAATCAACGATAATGATTTTCTGTTCAGAGACGAAAGATTTCTGAAATATTTCTGACATAAGCACTTCTGACTTCAAGTGTGAGCTTAATGTTAAAGACGATAGATCGTTCACTGATACTGTCTTGCGTGATCTTGTGATCATGTTTGAGAAATTCTGAAGTGAGACATTAGTGATCTCATGATTGAACTGCAGCTGCTTGTGTTTCTTCTTTTGACGCTGCTGTTTCTGTCGAGCTTGCTCTTTGAGTTTCATTGTCACATTTTTCAGACTGTCAAGAAGTATGACATAGTTTTTCTTTGAATTCGACTTCGAGTATGCAAAGAGAAGCTTCACTATCTCGCTCAATGTTTATATACGAGTCAGCTTGAGAATTATTCAGACTGCATAGCATATCAGAGATGAATCTTTCGACATCTGACTCATTTGTGTCATCATCAAACGAAGATTAATCTCACGAAAAGAGGTACAGAAACATGTGATTGATAATGCGCGCGCGCATTATCAGTCACGTGATATAGGTTTCGTACTGTGCAAGACAGAATTTCTTTGAATCTGATCATCAAATGATGAATTTATGTCGACGAATTCATAACTTTCTTGCCTGTCTCTGAATTTGTCTCTGTGAATGTATGAATTCTCTAGATCAGATATCAAAGCATGTACTTTGAGAGTTGTAAGATTTCTGCGAAAGTTCACTTCATCGTCGATAAGCTTGAATTTTCATTGAGAGAAGCTGAGCAGAAAACAATAAGTTCATGACTCAGTCTTGACTTCGTCTCAATGCGCAGTCACTTGAAAAGAGAATGTGAAAGAATTGCTGATCGACAGAACAAAAGTCAATGAAATTATGCATATGTCTATTAATAAAATGCTGATATTGTTCTGAATGTGTTCACTCTGCTATCGCGATCATATGCTTCAGACAGTTCTATTTTTGCGTTTCATTCTCTGCTGTTCTTCTCATGATTCTCTCACTGTTAATCTTTCCTTCTGTAACAATCTCTGTCAAGCTCGTCGCAAAGAACGTCGAAAAGAACGACTTGTGCAAGATTCACGCTTTCAAGCGATGATTTTGCATCGCTTTTTCGACTACTAGATCGCTACGAATTCTTTCATCAATCATGAAGAAATTTTATTCTGCTCGACGATCATTTATGAAACTGTCTTGTCACTATCGTTCATATTTTGTTGTATTGAATTGATCTAGAATTCTGATTCGATTTTTCAGATAGCGTTCACAAATTACTGCATCGATTGTGCATCATCTCTGTCTCAGCTCTTATCTTTGCGTCGATCGTATTGCTGTCGCTCTTTTTTATTTCACTTTCTAGATAAAAATTCTGAAAACAATGAAGATCAGAACTGAATTTTCGAGCATTCAAAACATGCAAGATCGTGATCGATTTGTGCTTCTTTCTGTCTATAAAATTCTGGTCAGCTTCATTGATTCGATATATCATTGTTTTTTTGATCACGTATCTTAGAAGTCTGTCATCGATGATTTCTAATTCTAACTTCAGTGTCATTGCAGCAATCAATGCGTCTTCTGAAGCGACTCAAGATAGTCAGAAAACGTTGTTGCATTCATTTATAACGTCTCTTATCATTTCAGCATCGACATTCGACGCTGAGATTATTCTTTTCATTTTATTAAAGAATAGACTTACGCAGTTGTAGTGAGTCTTCATCATGTTGAAGTCTACGATCATTGACTAACGAATGTCAGTTAGTCTCGAACATATCTTGTATCTGAAAAACAGCGCGCTGAAGTATTTTCTTTCGAGTTATTTTTCTGAATTCTCGTTGTATTTCGAACATCAGATTGAATCATTCTTCAGAAGTTTGACCTTGACGCTTTTTTCTTTCTTCGCTATCTTCATACACTTCTGAAAATATTTGTTTCTTTAAGTCTAATCATAATCTTCATTCTGATGTCTTTGAATCTTGTTTATGAAAAAAATGCATCAAATGAAGTTCAAGATCTGAATAGACTCAGTTGAGCAAACGTGAAACTGATACACATCAGCTTCTACTGAGCTCATCTGATAATGATCTTGATCGTGATCATCTTCGTATGTCACACAATATATGCGAAATTAATCGAGTATATTCGTATTCGACAGACGTATCTCACATCATCAGAACATCGTCTTCAAGCCTTCGCAAACACTATTCTTGTGACGAATATTCTCAGAAGATTCTTATCTATTCTCGTTCTGATCCGTCTCTACGACGTATTCTCTGACGAAGTACGCGTTATATGAATCAACAGAGATCTTTTCGAGCTATTCAAAAAGATTCTAGAGCGAAGAAAGATAGTTTGCACACTGAAGATCGCGAAGACGAAGCTTTTGCGATTGACGATGAAATTCACTGATGATCGAAAAGATCATGATCTTACGAAAGTCGAGATGAGCGATTCAAGTCACGCGTATGTTGAAAGTGAAGAATCTCTCTGAAAACGATATTTAGACGAAAAGAATCGCGATTACATGCGTCTTTCAATTTTCAATCTCATCTGAATGTCATCAATATCTTTCGTGAAAACAAAAGTTGATACTCTCTATCACTGTTGACAAGAGATGACTCGTTTGAACAACGAGATCGATCAGAATCAGCGAGAGTCAGAAAGATACTCTTTAATGATCTCAGCGTTTATACAATTCAACATTCAAGAGATCACATATATGACTTGTCAATCTATCATTCGATGTACGCTCTTATGTTTTAGATCTTAATATCTCGAAGCTTCGTCAGTGAATGTCAAATGAAAAAACTTGTCTAAGAACTGATGAAGTCGATACACATGAACTGTTCTGATCGTTATCTTCATCATTGCACTTATTCTAGCATGATCTATTTCTGTCGTCTTCACTGATCTCGTATCTCAGATTGTTTATCTTACGACTTTGTTGTCTTGACTGCATTGAATCGATACGCTCTCGACATGACTGTTTGACTGCATTCAAGATGTTTTATCGCAGCTAATTCTGATTGCACTTATCACGCTGCTGTCATACGTATTACGCATCATCACAGAACATCGAGATCTGCTGACGAAGATGATCGTCGAACTTTCTCTACAGAAGTATTATTTCACTTTTTTGTTCATACAAGTCTTTCTGACGATCTCTCTGTCTTCGAGCATCACGATCGTTATTCAAGAAGTACTTCATGATCTCGATTTTGTATCGATGATGCTAGTCACAAATCTTCTCAAGACGAGCAACTACTTCTTCTTTTATCTAATGTTGCGATGCTTCTCGATAAGCGCAAGTTTCATTCTTCAAGTGAAACGACTAATCGATTGATATACTTTCGTCTCAATCATAAATACTACGTCGAGACAGAAATGGAAAAAGCAGACAGCTTTGTCTCAGATGCAGTGAGACACTCTTTTCTCAATCTATATCAATCTAGCTTGCATCGATAAGTTGCTCTTGTATCACTCATGTATAATCTTAACATCATGTCAGAGCTTATTTACTCGATCATCGCTTCATTAATTCTCTTGCTCAGTTTCATCATCTTTGATCTTTTTTGAGTGATGTTTCACTACAATCTGCTCTACGTCACAGTTTTTCGACCTAATACAAGAGATCTACTCTATTCAACGACTCTGAATCAGCTGTTCACGAATGTCTACATTTTGAAGCTCTGCATGATAGATCTGTTCTTCTTAGTGCGTGACAATCATAATAGAGCAATCTGCGTCGATCAAGCTGTGATCATGATTATCACTACGACGATGACACTTGTCTTTCAATTGATCTTGAATGACGTCGTTGCTTCACTTCTTCGATTCATGTCTCAGACTGAAATGAGAAAGAAGAAGAAAGAATCGAAGTATCGCGAAACGAAAACAAGTAATCATCTTCAGAGTCTTCTACGAAAATGTTTCAATTGACTTGATCGAACGAGAGAATCAAGTTCTATCAATGAGATCTTCTTCAATATGCATAGTGAGATGAAGAATTTTACATCAAACGAACGTGATGATCTTGCTTCGCTGACGTTTCAACATGAATCTCTTCGCATTCAAAGATTTGTGATATGAATTTCAGATGATCATTTCGAAATCAGTGATTATGAGATATCGCGCATCAAACAACGCTACGACAATGTGAAAATCACTAACGAGCATGCAGATCTAGATGAAAAGAAGAGAATGACAATCACGCAAATCGTCAGTGACTTTTCAGAAGTAGAATCAATGAAGCTTTAAAGCTTTGCTTATCAGAGTCTAGCGAATAATTCTTTAGTTTTATTTATATGAAGCTTTTTACATTCGAGCAAGATCAAGAACATCGCTACTGTTTCAAAGTTGCATTCATTCTCAAATGAGTTCTAATCTTCTCACTTCTCTTCTCTCGATTAAGCTATTTGTAGAATGCCTCGAAGTATGTATCTTGTTCAAATAAATAAAGATTTCTTTTGTTGATTGACTGCTGAGAGTCTGATATCGTTTCGTGTAGACGAAATAGAGCATGCGACTGATATAAGAAATGAACGCATCTGTTGATCAGAGTGTTGCAGCGAAAGATATTACTGATCGACTTGTCAAATGATGTCTACGATCTAAAGCATGCTGTCTACACTATCAGTCTCTAATTTTCAAGATACTCTTGATCTAAAGACTTCAGTCAATGAATCTGAAAAATGATCTGAGAGTGTCAATCTTCTTCATAAATTTTCTTACTCTTTAACGTCATTCGCTTATTCTTCTTTCATAATCTTTTCAGCTCAACTTGTACGACGCAATCTGATGCATCTTTGAGCTACTTCTGTGATCTCTCTCTTTCGTTTGCTCTCAGTATCATGTGTGACTCAACAAGACGAGAAGAACAGCTGAAGACTTGTCGTCGAAATGAAGACGACGTATGTGATTCTTGAGATTTTTTCGTCGCGAGAGAGATGATTATAAGCTACATTTGTCGATTACATGAGAGCAGAACAATAGATTCTTGTTCAGATTGTGTTGTTGATGCACATCTCTCTCATGTCTGTGTAGTTCGCTCAGATATGTGAAATCTTTAACTTCTGCACATTTCGATTTCATGCATCTACAAGATCATTCATGCTTGTGAACATGCTTTCTAATATCATTGTTAGCGAGATGATTCACGCTCAGAATCAAGAGAATTACTCACTTTCATTCACAAGTTCGATCAAACGTGATCATCTCGTCACAATCGCAATAAAGCTTGCCTTCTGCATTTTTCTAGCGACTGACGAGCGAAAGTCTGTATTCTAGACAAGCTCGCGAGATCAAGATCTGATTGTGAGCTATGTACTAGATCGCTGAAGTGCTGAATACGAATTTTCGATACTTTTGATGTCTTGAGAACGAACAAGATTCATTCTGACTGTTCTTTGCATAAATATATTTCTGTTACGTAGCTACTTTTTGTATAATTTAGCGTTGTGAGCTCTCAGTGACTGTGTTTGTGCTAATCTTTCGAGACTTAGAATATTATCTTGTTCTTCTGAACTACTCTTTAGATCTCTCGAAGATTCAATTCTGCCCTATTTTATGAGATGAGTCTCTGACAAGAGACTTGATGACTTGCTTCAAGTTGCATACGTGTGCGCGCGAATTCAGACGATCAATCAGTACTACAGTCGATATATGTTCTCGACTGCAGTACACGAGAAACATCACGAACGCTCTGCGAAGCACGCGATGCACAAAGGCAAAACACTTGTATTGATTAATATATGAATCATTTCGAGAAGTTCACGTTCATCTGAGATTCAAGCAGAGCTGTAAGATAAACAATCGTCGCAAAGAAACACAGAAGTACAGAAGTATACAAGCGCGTATGAAGCACAGAAGCACAACTAGCAACAAGACAATCAAACGCTATTCAGACTTCGAGTACAGAGAGAAGTTGCAGAACAACGATAAGCGAATGAATCACGAAAGCATTCGCTGAGCAGAAATCAACATAAACGAATCGCAACGCGATCAAATGAAACAGTTTCTTTTGCTAGATCTGTGAAGCTTCAAAAAAGAATGAAAAGATTGAGAGTATAATAGATCGCAAAAGTCATGAAGTATGAGATCAAAGAGAAAGCACATGACAATGATTTATCGATTACTAGAGACAGAGCTGAGATGATACTGAATGATTGCAGAAGACACAGCACTCATACAAGCGAGAATTTATGAACATTCACATTCAAAAGCGCAGTTAGAGAGCTCGAGTTAGATCAAGAAAGAATGACATAATATGACTTCATACAAGAATGCTCTCATACGCATTCAAGAAGTGACGTTTTCTATGCATCACAAAAGAGAGCGAAAGCTCAACTTTTTTTCGAAATAAGTCATTTTCTGAACAATCTGAAATCAGAATGAAAACTTTCTATCAGATCGCTTTCTTGAGACTCGCGACTCTGATAGCTGCAACTTCATTCAACTGCTCATTGATTCGTACTGTGACAGTAACTCTCGAGAATCAAGATTTCACATTAATTTCAAGTATCATTTCAGTTACGAATGCTTCAGACGCTGAAAGTACTGCAATTACGAATGACTCAGAGAATTACATGATGATCTCGATGATCAATATGTACGACAATCAATTGTCTTTCTTCTTTGATTCAAATGCTGATGATCTCTCTTCGATAGATAATTCTTCAGTCATCATACTTTCTGATAATGTCTTCACTCAGTATGCTTTCTCAACTGAATGAGCAGAAAGAGTATATGTGAGCTCAAACCTCAATCTCGATGACAGCAAGATTGAAGACAGCTATACGAATTCATCTGATATTGATGTTAGCTATGTGAATGACTATTCTGTATTCATAACGTGCTCTTTCGAAGACACAGCAGTGTTCGATTGCAACGTTGATTTATTCAAGCAGTCGAATATTTCATGCAACGATCAAGTCGACGATTCTGTCTGCTTGAACTTCGCTCAGAATATTGTCAATGAACTCGCTTCATTATTTTTCGCAGTCTGTGCAAGAACAGTCTACATCTATTTGAATGATAATAATGTCAATATTAGCAATCTCAAGAGTATCTTGATTTCTTGTTGCGTTGATGCATCATGTCAAGCATTCTCACGACAATCTAAACGAAATAACACACAACATGTTGAACGTATGCGAATTAGAGACATAGAGTCACATCTTCTAGAAAGAATCGTCTTCTCATCATTACTGCTTTCATTTTCGCGCAAGCTTCGACATCGTCATTACTTGTCGCGATATCGTATTCACGAATAGATCAGGGATGCAAGTAAGACGATTTCACACAGCGCATATTAGCAGCTTCTAAGAATTCAACGATGAATGTTCTCTGAATGAATTACATTGACGTGAGAAATAGCTGATTTATCGTGATCATTGAAAATATATGATCTGCTTATGACTTAGATAGAACTTTGATTGAATACATTGATGATCATCGCTTTGCTTGTCGTGTGATGAGAAATTCTTCTAAATACGTCGCTTGTCAATGTATCGTCTTAGTCTTCATGCTTTTGCACGATCTATTTATTGCTAGTTCATGCTTTCGCTTACGTGTTGATGAAGATGAAAGTGTTTGATGTCATTCTTTGCTGACTTTCTGTCATTATCAGAATCTTTCTGTTTCATCACTGAAGAAGCTTGATCAATCAGTCTTTCGATTCTATGAAGCTGTCGATCTTGCAAGAAAGACGCAGAATGCAATGAAAAGACTTTGATGAGCAATCTTTGATGCGCAGAGAGAGATTGACATCGAATATTGCAAGCGAGTCAGAGCATGATGTTGAGACGAAGAGTATGTAGACTGATACTAATGCAAATGAGAAAAGTCAAGAAGACAAGAATAGTAAGAATGTCACAGATGACATGTATCAAATTGTACGTCAGATCGAGTGCTCAAATAACTATCTACTTCTTTCTTGAGACGAAAAAAATTCGATGAAGCTTGTTACTTCGATTCTCTCTTTCTCAGATGATCTTTTAAAACTTCACTTGAGAATAAATTGATCTTGAAGGCGTACAGAATTTTATGTTTCTTTCAAGTCATCTTTCGAGATTATTGAATATTGATATGATTGTCGTCACAGTCGTATTAGTCAGTCACTCATGAGTATACTTTAAGTTCTAGTATACGAGGCAGATGACAGAATTTTCTCTTCTCTCGACACATCTAAAAATTCTCTGACTTTCGAAATTTTTGACGTATTCACAATAAACTTTGATTGTTCAAAATTTAAGACGTTGATAGATCAGCTTCTTTGTTACAGTCAGGTATTTTTTTTACCTTAATTGAGGTAGTATTGCATTTGTCATACTCGAATTTGTTGAACAACTTTGAAGTTCGTGATGCTCGCTTACTAAAGAGAAAGGAAGAATTCTGTCATCTGTCTCGTATCACGCTCAAAGCAAGTGTTTCATTATCTTTCAACATCTCGACTATACTACGAAGCTATTCTAAACAAGAGCTCGTTCATGCTTCAAATTGAAAAAGCTCATGTCTGCTTCTCTTGTTCAGACGACGAAGAAATCGACTCACGAGTGAATGTCTGCTCTGATGTATCGTAATGATCGTCAACGAGCTGAAAGTTTGAACTCGAGCTTATCAACTCGACATGTTTCACTCATTTTTGATGCATTCGTTCGTCAACGCGTCGAAGTAGCGTCAGCTTAATCGATTGTCTTCTATCGAAATATATCATCAAGAGAACGTGAACGTGATCATCGAATACAAGTCTTCTCTCAATGTTCATGATAAGCTGATGAACACAGCGATCATGCTCATCGTAGCCTGACAAGAAGCGAGAATCGTGACTGAAAAATGCTGAAAGCCGATTTCATTCTTAATAATAGAGTCGAGTGAAGGCGAAGCTTATCGTCGCTCAGAGAATGAAATAGGCATTCTTCAACTTCTGAAAGTAGAATGCGTTTGACTCATGCAGATCAGAATCATTTCATGACACACGTTGATGCAATACACTGAGCGAGTTGCACGTTCAAAGCAAGAAGTGAGATGAATGACAAAGATGAAGAGCGTTGTGTCATTCATCTTTCTCGAGAAATCGAAAATGAGGCGAATCTTCAAGTCTATCATAAATGATCTTGAACGTTCAGTCGAACTTTGATTGCGAACTCTCGACTGACTCTGATTTGTCGATTGTCAAGTCTGACGTGAGTGTCGTCTCAGAGTTCTCATTCTTGACAGACTTCGATTCAAGTAGATCTGATGCACAGGTCAGCTCAGCTGCACAGCTCTCGAAAGACTCTAGATTGTTGATCTCAACGTTCGTCTCAGATGTAGTCTTGAATTTCTCACTCGTATCAAGTTTCGCGTCGATAAGCTGTATTCAGTCGAATTTAGTCGTGAAACTTTCAGCATTTTCAAGCATCAACATCATCGAAGAAGAATTGCGTAAGCTTGACTTGATGACAATGTCAGTCGTTGATCTCTCAGAGAGTTCTTCACACTGATCTTCAACGACTTCGCAAAAAAGTCTGAGAACTTCTGTGTGTCAGCAATGACAGCACTTGAACTGACTAGCTGCTTTATCTTCGTCGATCTTCTGACTCTGCTGTCTTATACACTTTTTTCAAGAATGTTTTGATTGTGTTCTTTTTTGAGATGATATGTGAGAATTCAGATCAGTTTTGATACATGTAAAATCTACAGATACTCTGATCTTATCAAGTCAATCACAAGCTATGTTGTTCAATGAAGTCTAAATTGCATTGTCGATGCTTGCTTCAAGAATGTGCGACTGAATCGTCTTCGTCTTGCTTGAACTTGAGTCTCGTGTTTGCATTCGATCAAACTCAATACTCAAGATGAAAAGAAATTGATTGTCAAAAGTGAGACTGTATTCACTTGCTTACAAGATTGAAGTGTCGAGATGAACTACTTCATCATTCTAATCAGGCATACATTTCTCAAAATCGATAGTGAAGATGCAGAGTTAATCTTTGTGTACCTTCAGATGTCACGATTATAATCGTAATGCATTGATTCTCTGCAATGCAGACTTTCAATGCTAGATCAATGAAGAAAGATAATCTGTCAGTAGCATGATTTTAATAGTGCAAAGTTAGAGAAAAAAATCGAAAGTTTCGAATTTAAATAGAACAAAGTCAAATCTGTCGAGACGAACCAGATTTCAAGTTTCTTATCAATTCAGTGAAGCTTGTGCTATCGATGTCAATAAACTTGTGAAACATGATCTAGAGCATGAGTTGAAGTGTGTCGAGATTGAGAGTCAAGAGAACTTCGCTATTACAAATCTATCGATCGTCTTGTCGTGCTTGATTAGCTCTTTCGTCTCTGCTTTGTTGAGCATATCAGAGACTTATTCAGATCTTCAAGAAGCGCTATACTTATCTACGAGACTAAAGCTGCACGATCTTTGACAGAAAGACAACACAGACGAAGTGAAGTTCGAGATTCTGAATCGTTCTTAACGCTCTGTGCAATCTCACACTTCTGATGTAATGTCACTAGAAAAACGACTTTGATTCAGACTGTGATTTGACTTTCATCGACGCATCTGAGAAGACAGCAAATCAACGCAGTCGAATTATATGACAGATGTACATATGAACATGTAAATCAACAATCGAATTTGAACAATCTTGCAGTCTGCAGATGAGAGAAAGCGATGCAAGCTTGAACACTGAAAGACGACACAATATTTATCTATAATAAGATACGAATTACTGTCACTGCTATTAAACGTGCAGACTTATTCATATTCTGCGTAAAATCTGTAACAGTTTACTTGTAAGAAAACTGTTCATCATTTATCATCATATTCATCACATACATCACATACATCAATGTTTAATTCAAAAGAAGAAATCAAGTTGTCACTCGAGAACGTCTTGTATCTTCGAGAATCTGAGTCTCATGAGTTTATCGCTGATACTTTGTCATTTGAGATAGACAGTATATCTCATTTCTGCTGACATTATTTAACTGTTCACAGAATATCAAAATTTCTGATTCAGAATTTGCTCAAGATGATAGCTTAAATCGAATCGCAGCAATCATCGTATTGTACTATGAATGCACGCTCGAAGAGCTTTTCGATGATCTTAGTCTCACTTTATCAACACAAAGTAGTCACAGAATCAAGAGTCAAATCATCTGACAAGACGAAGTGATTTCAGATGATCATGCAAAGACGATTCTGCTTGAGAAATTGAAGTCTAAGAGTGATGACTTGACGCTTCTTCTTTTGAAGAAATACTTTCTGAAAGATCGAGTAAAGCATCATCATAGCTTAAGTATTATCATCGTATTAACAAGATTATACAGAAATACATGATTCTGATGATAGACGTTGTGAATCGTAAATGAGTTTGAGATCTGAAGCAATTCTTCAAAGAATACGTTCTGTTCACTGTATCAACGTCAGAAGACATGTCAGCTTCGAAGAGAACTTATATGATGAATCACTTTCGAATTGCATGTTTCGAGTCACAGAATGAATTTATTCGTCATTTCGAAGTCTTGAGCGATAGTGTGCTTGAGCTTCTGTTAGAGTATGTGCGTAGGCATCTCAAGTCAGTATTGACATACAAGTACGATGAAAACGATAATGTTAAAGTCGTCAAGATATACAACAGTGCATCTAATAATCTTATTTTTAGCATTGCAAATGAAGAAGAAAGATGATGATGATGACAATGAAGAGAATTAAATCTTGATCTTTTGAGAATCGAGATGATGTTAAGTCTTGTTGATGTTGTTCTGAAGAGAGCATTTCATCATTTGTTTCAGCGAGAACGTTAGCGACGAGTGAAGCGAAGATTAGAGAGTTTTGCAGTTTGCGTCTGATGCTTGAGTTTTCAAGTTAAATGTTAAAGCATGAACTTTTAAGACTTGCAAGAAAGTTCACTTCTTCGTTGAGAGCAGAAGCTGAGTGAGAACAATGAATTGATGATCTCGCCTTGACTTCGTTTCAATGCGCAGTCACTTCGAAAAGATTTGAAGAATTGCTGACAGACGAGAGAAAAGCGAATGCTACTATTTGATAATAAAGTCGTCGCTCTAGTCGCTCAAGCATAGCAAACTCTGCATGAAAGTTGTAGTATGACTACTTACAGCATTCATTAGAATAATTATTGACATCAATATGAGCTGACGATCAGCTCAGATGATACTACGCAGACAAATCTCTCAACACAATACAGATCATATTTCAATCTTCGAAGATCATCACGCGTCTCAACACTCTTTTTTCTTTCTGTCTTTTTTCTTCATTCTTCGCAGTAGATCTCGTGAAGATTCACTCTCTTCAGTCTGTGTAAAACGATCACTTGCAGTCTCGAATTTGATGTGTGTACTTATCTCTTTCTTCGCTGACAGAGCTGACGTGATCGTTATTTCGAGCTTTTTCAGAATTTCAGAAATGATTGAAAGCGTCTCATCATTACTACGAAAGAGATCGAATCTGCGCTTTCAATAAATATTCAAATATTTGTCATCACGCTTCGACACAGACTTGACTGAATCGATGACATGAGCTAGAATTCGAAAGATTTTTTGATCTTCAGTGAAATTGATTAGAGATGATATCGTCGTTCAAACGAATCAGATCATATGTTTCACGATCGCTCGTATATTGTTGCAGAGAAAGTTGTTCAATAGCGAAAGAAAGTTCTTCAGATAGTTTGCTTCGACTAAACAAGATTTATTGAACTCGTAGAGCAAGAGTCGTAAAAGAAACACAAAGACAGCTAAGCTTAACACAATCTGAGCAGTCGCTTTCTCAGAACAAAGATCGTGAATCAGTCTTCAATACAGTCGCTTGCCATCTTCTGATATCGCTCACGCGTGAAGTGTTCGAAGAGCTCGATCGTGACAGTCAGAACTTCATACGAGAAGTAAAAGAACATTATTCTCAGAATGACTCAGAGACGAAAGCTCGTGATAAGAATGCACACTGCGTTCGTCAGCATTAATATTGTGAATCTCTGAGAGCTGATCACTGATCGAAACACTTGAATGTCTTTCACTTGTCAACATTCAAATTCGTTCAGCACTTGTGATGAAAGACTCTTCATTGTTTGTCAGCGTTATTTCACTGAATAGAATTACAACTTCGTATCAAGTCTGAAAAAGCAATTGACAAGAATCTACTGAGATTTGAGCTTCATTTCTGAACATCTTTGTGAGTTATCGAGCGAATTTGATTGAAATCTGTGATCTTGACAAAAATTCGCGATCTTGAGAGAACTTTTTGTAGTTCAAAGAGATTGCATGTATCGAATTGCTGCGCGATAGACGTTTGAACTTCACAGACAAGATCATAAAAAATCAAGTTGTTCAACGATGTAAGATCTGTTAAGTCTGAATTGAATTTGCTTTGATCATGTGTCAAATTGTCGTCAGAGACGCAATACAGTTCGCGAAGCAACGAGAGTATTTGCAGTTCTACTTCTTCTCGATTCTTTCGATTGATGATCTGAAGATGAGAGAACAAGAAAAGCTCATGTAGATGTTTTACATCATTCATGATCTGTTGACATCAAATTTTCAGATCTCGTTGAATAAGCTCATGAGCGACAGAAGACTCAAAGTCTTTCAGCATGTTCAAGCAGATGATGAGAGCGTTTCATGCATAGACTTCTTGAAGCGTAAGAGAAGAGATCTAGAGATTATCAGCAAACTGTGCTTTGAATAGAGAATGTCGAGAACGTTGTCTCGAAGAGATAATAGAATTTCAACATCTCAAGTCGAGCAATGAGATCATTCTTTCTTGCAATTTGTCGATAGCATCACGCAGCGTCGCGATTCTCTGTAGAAGAATCTGCGTGCAGCGCGTTTTCTAAGAAGCGATTCAAGATCTTCTTTCTTGCGACGAGAATATCGTATACTTCTCTCTCGCGACAGATTAATTGTGTTGAGTCAACGTTCTCGATCGTTAATTGATCAGTCTTCAAAGAGATTTTGTATGATGAAGACGCGTCGTAGACAACAAGATCTCAAGAATCGTGATATTTGCATTCAATATGAAGAACAGCGATTTCGAATTTCAGAAGTCATGATTTGATGTCAAGATCATCATTCATAGTTTGAGTGATTGAGAAGTGAATAATCTTTCTAAATAAAGAGAAAAGCTGTATGATCTTCTAAGAAGATAATTAGAACGTGAGTCATCGTAACAGAAATAAAAAGCACTCTCATCTCTGCAGTCTCATTACTATTCTCGTCATACAGTACTCTCAGTTTATATGCATTCTCAGCGTACAGTACATCTGAAGACTCAAAGTCGACAATCTCTTGAGAAGCATTCAGTTGAAGCTTTCTCAAGATTTCGATATGAATCGCGTTGTGCGATTGAGAAGACTTAGACATCGTCAATGATCGAAACAAGAAGATTCTCGATTTGCAAGTGACTTTGCCTGAAACAAGACGTACATCGCACTGAAAAAAAGGCAGAAAAAACCTGAAGTAATCTTTACAAGCTGCATGAGAAAGACTGCATAGTTATAGAAACGAACATATGCATTGATAATTCTTCTCAATCTGATTTGATCAGAGTCGTCGATCAGCGATTCACACAAGCAAACTCAACAGAGAAAAGAAAGCGAAAGATGCTCAATCAATGATACTGAATATACGAATGCAACATCTCAGTCGAGCATGCTGAGGCGCAGTCAAGAGAGAGTATCGTAATGTAAGACAGCATGAAGACGTGAAAGAGAGTTCGAGAAACTTGATTAGTCTAACAACTTAGGTCAAAGAGTATCTTTCTTGATTTCAATGAGATCTGTCAAAATGACACATTCTTCTGTAAATGTTTTTGCAGCATCGTCTGACTTCAAGCATTGATGTCGTTATTGACACAACATTCTAGCATGACGATAAGAGAAACTGAGAGATGACAACTCATGCAAGTGCTAGAAAGAACGTTCGAGAAAAGATGACATCTCGCTCGAGCTTCTGCAAGAATCTTTGCACGAAACGATTTCGTGCAAAGATTCTTGCGAAGTGACTAGATTCTATCGATTATGAGCGAGCAGCGTTTCACTAATCTTATTGATATCACAAACATGAACAGCTCAGAGCAATCGACTCTCTTCATCATATCAGATCATCAGCAAGAGATCAATTTCGTCAAACAAAAAGTGAAATTCACACGACATGCAGTATCATGATTTCACTCAACTCATGTGTTTTTGCGTGTGCATCTTTTCAGTCATTATGCTGCTATTCATTTAATCATTCATTCATTTCATGTTCAACAACATCAAGAACAGATCTTTTTCTCATCTTTCTATGATTATTTTCTATGTTGCACACATTCGAAGTCTGTCATCACGTCGTCACTGATTGTCGAACACGTTCAGATCATCTACGACATCTATTATCAATCTGAGCAATGAAACTTCTCGTCTAAGATTTTGTACGTATCAAAGAAGCATGAAGATTGTATCTTTTTCTCTAACTGACATGAAACAGAGAAGTCATATTTCGCTCTTCGAGATTGTCTTGTGAGCAGATCATAGAAGCGAGGCTTGATGAGTCAAGATGTTCAACATTATCAAATCATCAGCGAAAGTCATCACCGTTCGCTTCTAATCTCGTATCTATCACGACGCAAGATCATGTCGAAGCAAGATCGATTGATCATTGATTCTTGATCTATATCTAAGAAACAAGAACACTAGACGCGAGCATGATAGAAAGCAATCAGAAGCAATAGCTGTAGATTCACTATCTTCTCTTGATGATAATGCTGAATTTAACACGCTATTTCAGATGAAACTTATTTGTGTCAAACTTCAGAATGACAAAGAGAGATCGTTCGATGATGTTAGCAACGATCGATGAATACGCTATATGCTTAGATCATCTCACGAGTTCACGTCAAATGAGATAGATGAAATATGAGAAGTAGCAGAACAGTCTGAAAATGAATTGCCGTCAAAGCTTTTTCTTTCTTTCGCATGAGTGATCTTGTCGAGTACTGTGACTTTTTCCTTCAGCTACTCGTTCATATTCATTATGACTTTGATCTTAGATATTTTCGTCTTAGTCATCTGTATTTCTTTTATAGATAATTCAACTGACTTTTCTTGACTATCACGTAGTCATCATCGATCGTCATCTTTGATAGACGATGAATGAGCAGCGTGCACAGATGTTCTGTCGAAGTCGAAGACTAGAATCTTCGCGCACGCTATTTCTTATTTGTTACTGTCACGTAGTAGCAAATAGAGAATAGCGTGCATGAATCAAATCTCATACAGACGAAGCTAAGACTGCAGAGATAGCGTCTCTAATGCTTTTCTTTTTGAGCTGCAAGCTCATCATCAGCACAATGATATGAAATCATACGTTGAGCTGACATCTTTGTCAGATTTTCCCTTGACAGTTAGTGTAAGAAACATTTGCAAGCAGTTCGCTTTTTCGCTCTCGATGTCGAATGTCTCTCGAATCGAGATGCAGACTTACGTCGAACGAAAAAATGTAAAGAAAAAGCAGAGACTGTGCGAAGTGAGCGAAAATGTCTAGTACTCTGAAGACATGAATCGTCTTGATTCGCTCATAGCGTATGAAGCTCATCTACAGACATTGATGCATTAGCGCAGGAAAAAGTTTCTTTCGTGCTTACTCGACAGTCTAACGCACTAACAATGTCATCGATTCATTGACTCGACAGTATTAGCGCAGAAACATGTATCTCTCGCATTTCATAATCAATGTCAGCTCATAATCGTGAAAACGTCTTTCAAGATGATCGACATTAAGAAGTGAGTCTATTTGAATGATTCAAAGAGTCACGTCAGACAGAAGCTAGATCTGCAGAGTAGAAAGAAGAATGAGAGTTTTTGTACGTTTGAGATGAGATTGTCTCTCATTTCTATTCTATTTCCCAGAATGAACTAAGAAAACAGATAGAGAATTTGTGAGAATGTCTATCAATTCAATCTTTTCTTCGATTCTCAGATCAAGTGAAATGATCTAGAATCAATCGTGATCGCTGCTCAAACTATGATTAACGAAAGATGTTGAAAAGAGAGTTTGAAGTTGACAGATACGAATGTCATTCTGAACGATTTGTCGAAATGAAAATTGTATCAACTGCATAAAGCGATCAAGAAGAAGAACAATAAATTCAAAAAGCAGATTAGAAATGATATTTGTGACGAGTCAATGAATGATTGCAAGACTAATCTCTGTGCCTGTAGCTGTCGAGTTCTTCATTCATGTCAACAATTTCTCGATCTCAACGAAATTTGACTCAGTGAAAGTTGCAGCAGAGAAAGCAGCAAGAGATGAAAAGTAATAACGATGAACATAAACTGTGACTTGCTTTGAATTGTGATTGACAGCAATGCGCTTTCATCTTTCGATTATCTATCTGATTACCTAGTTATCGCGCACTGTTCTTAGATTGTCATTGATCAAAAATCGAATCTTGTTTTACATGATTTACACACTTCGCTTCACATTTCTTTGCACATGAACTAAGTGAATGCTTATCTCACTTCAGCATCTCTCTTTAAAGAATATTTGCAAAACTATCAAAGATTGTCACTTTATTCACAATCATTCTTTGTAGCGATTCTCATACTTTTCTCGCAATGAGTGTCACAACAAAGATCTTAGAGCGTGACGATGACATTAACAAGTCAACGAAGAAGAATGTAATTATCATTGAATACATTGACAATCTCTACGATGAGACAATGAAAGAAGAGATCAACTATCGAGGTCGAAAGTGAGTACAAATCTATGATTCACGACGATAGATTATCTCAACAGACAAGGTTTCACTTCTTCGAAGATCTCAAATTCAAAAATTTCAAGATAGAAATTGACGTCGACAAAGTTATTCGAGATTCAGGAAATTCTTCAAGCGAAAAAGCGTTCATATTGATGAGTTGTGAAGGTTGAAATGAAGCTGTCATGAACATGAGCTTGAGCGAGAAGAGCATCTTGACAATCTCGAGATACATGCATCTTTAATTTCAAGACACATCTGCTAACTTCTGTGAGACAGTGATTATGCCTACGATGATATGTAAGTCACATTGTCGTGAATCTCTATTTATACAAATCACAACATCTGCTTTACACATCATAGACGAATGATCAAGTGAGCATCGCTGATAGAAATCTTTCTTCTGCAACAGCGACTTTTCAGATCTTATTTTCTCAAGATTCAAATTGATTTTGTAAGTTGAATGATTCACGCTCAAGCTCTTTTCACATGACTGCAAAGAACTGATTTATGCACGTTTTTTTAGTGAGCTTCGACTTATAGACATCACGCACGTCATACACAAGCATCAGCATGATGCAACACTATTCTCGAGAATACTTCAAGTAGATCAAGAGAAGTAGAAAAAGTTGTCTTGAAAGATAGTTAGACTGAGAAATTATCGAATTGAAAGACTTTGACGATATTGAGATTTGAGAGAAATTTAATTCTTTTGTCGACGCTGTATCTTCATGCATATCGATACTTGCTGTGAATTCTTTAGCAATTTTGACGTTCTCTGACAACGCTTTTCTTATTACTTGAGCAACTGATGCGAATTTACCTATATTAGCTATATGTATAAGACTATCATATATTGAATCACGTTGTATTCAAACAGACTGCGCAGAAGTGATCATAGTCTGAGTATGCATGAATGATTAATCGTTTGCTGTCGACAGCAATTTGTATAGATCAAAGACATGAATTAAGTAAATATATGAAGATATTGAGCAAGACAGAATATCTTCAATCAGAGCAGTACTTCTACATATATCTTCTTTCACTCTTGTATCTGTCTTGTTCACAATGAACGAACGAGATATTCTTCGTGACGTTGAGAGACGCGCTGCATCGTAGAGTATATCATGTCACTATCACAGATCACGATTTGCGCTCGTCGCTCTCATCAAATCACTGCTTCATTATCTGTAGCTTGATGTGTTTTGTGAAAGTTGACTTCATAGAGCTGTCAACTCTGTAGTCTCTTCATGATCTTCTGACAAGTTCTCAGATCGAAAGAGACTTTCGACTTTTTTAGATCAGATCAAGATAGCGTCTACAAATTTTGATGATCTGTAGAACAGACGACACTCTTTTACGTTGAATGAGTAAATAGTCTCTGCTGCTGACAGTTTTATCTTCAGTTCATAAGCTGTCAGTTTTTCAACGTCTGCATTTTGACGTCTCAGATACAATCAAGAACATACAGACTTCTTCTACGAACAAACAGAAATAACTCGCGATCATCGATTCTTGTATGTATGTGTCGATCTTCTTCGTTTGTCTTTTCGCTGCGTCTGACGTTCGATCTCAAAAGTCTCGCATCAGTTCTCGTACAATTTCAACAATTTATGAAGATGTTGACGCAATTTTGATTAGTCGCTTTGCTTCTTCTCAAATATACATTCAATGTCGTCAAGCATAGATACATCGCTCACGATATTAAAAATCTTCAAAACATTCATCAAGATGAGAAACGATGCAACGAAAGTGCAAACAAGAAAGATAGAAAGAGACGTTGATGAGCGACGAGTGTCTCAAGAGATTCACTGACTACTTATACTTGCGTTCAGAAGAAGTCACGTCAGCGTCTTCTGTTTGAGTGACTTTGTTCAAGGCATATTCGTGATGCCTGATCGCATCTCGACGTCTGATAGAAGCATTGCTTCTTTAGATAGCACTTCTCAATCTATTGCAGTCAAGCTTGAAGTCGATCATTCTTTTCATCGCGATCAATACGAATTTGTCACGAGTCTCGAGTCTTGTTGTTGATATCAAGAGCATGACTCGAATTGAAGTGATCAGTAAATTCTTTCAAGAGACGCAGCTATTTCGAGCTATCGTTGAAGACTCTCTTTGACTCTGCATTCTTCACTCAAAGTCTTGATTCGTTTTCACTTCTTATTCGATGACATCTCTTGCAGCGCTCGTTTGTCTTTGATCACATGAACTCTTTGTCTTCGTCAGCGTATGTAGCGTGTTCGAAATCGATAAAACATCGCTCGTTTACAGATCTCAAGAGCGTAGACTGATTGAGATATTTGACGAACTCATTTGATAAACTACTGCAAAGTTTTCGAGTCGTTGAGATCTCATTTACAATGACGACAATGAAATAGCGATGATTTATCTCATGTTTCGCGAAGTTCAATCATTGCTCGTCGTATCTCTTGCATGAACACATCGTTCGACTGCTTCTTCAGTGCAATCGCTCACTTTCTCTTTCAATTCGATGAGATCACATCAAGAATAGCTCGCGATTTCTGAATCTTCGCTCTATCAAAATCAATGATCATCATCTGATCAAGCTTCGCATTTCAAAGTATGTTACGAGACATTATATCTCGATGCAGCACTCTGAGCTGATGAATTGTCTGAATCAAGCGCTCAAACTGTTCGATTATTTGCACACTGTTGACTGAGTTAATGTGTCGAGAGATGAATTGTTCTTCAAAATCGATGAACATCATGTGAACGATCTCAGCAATGTCATCATACACATATGAATGATCAAGATCGACGTTTCCCAGATACATCGACATGTGAGTCTCGTGAATCGAACGAAGACGCTCATAGATGATGACTTTCCGCTTGAGATGAGCAACGAAGTCAATGATGATGCATTTAGCAGTCAGAATGTATCTGTGTGATGTTAATCTGACAATGAACAGAGCTTTGCGCGCTTCGTGCAAGTCAATAAACTTGCAATCAATATTCAGACTTTTGAAGAGTTGCTGACGTATCAGATTGAGAAAAGTAGACTTGTCGATCTGATGATGACTCTCTTCATGATTCAGCGCGTTTGAGCACATCTTATCAAGCGAATCTTCTTTCATCAATTCACGAAGACATTTTTGAGTACAATACTGTACATTCTTGCCTTCGAAACGAAAACTTTGATCGAATGATGTCTTGCTGATCGAATTCAGCGCTTGCGTGAGAATCTGAGTTGAACGCTGTCGATATGTTCGACTTGAAGTATCTGAATCTGAATCAAATTCGTTATCACTGTAATGATGCTCATCTGCTGATGATCGACAGCTCGAAGAGACGATCGAAGCTGCTTTCGATCGAAGTCGAATAGACGACACACGAAGAAAGATGCTCTGTCAAGAAGATCGATACTTCGAAGAAGATATATCATCGATGAAGATCTTATTCAATAGTTCATCGTAGATCATCTTTCAGATCTTCAGTCGAGTCATCACGTTGATCTGTCAGCTCTGACTTCGAGACGATCTCTTCAGCGCTTGAAGAATGAACGTCAGCACTTGTCTCATCGCAGTCAGATGTAATTGATTTTGCTCATTTGCATTCGATGTCATTTCTGTCGTCTCTTTCACGTCACTCTCAGAGACGAATAGAAAGTAATAAACAGTTTTCGAATTATCGAGCATTCGCAGAAAAATGAATGCTTCATTGATGCAGACGTATTCATACTTCAATTCAGCGCGAATCATATAGAAGAAGACTTGAGTGATGACTGCGACGATCAGGCGACGAAAGTGATTCTGCGAGCCGTCGATTTCGTTGCAGCGAATCATTTTCTTCAGATTCATGTCTTTGAGACTCTCATATATGCAGTTAAGATGTAGCTTGTGAGAGATCTTGTATTCAATAATGAAGACGACGATGCGATATTTCGTATTCTCAATCTCACTGAAAATGTTGTACACGCAGAATTGATTCGCACGAGAACGTGTAATCTTTGCTGCTTTGATGATTGCTTCAGTCATTGACTTCGACGTGAACGATTCTGACGACTTTGCAAGCTGAGCCAGAAGACGAGAAGATCATCTTCTTTCAGACATGCTCAGATGTTGCATGTTTTTCTTCATCTCTCGTTTCGAGCTGAGAATATTGTCATGATTTTCGAACCTTACTGAACCCTTCAGGCAAAATCTCTCTCAAAGCAACGAGCTGTTGTAAATTTGTTTGATGATCAATGCAATGTGATTCTCAACAGTCGAGCGCTCGAAGTGATTCAAGTCTAGCTCAGAACTCATCATTCTCTGATGAATAGTCTCTTCAGACTCTTTCAAGATGTGTAACGACGTGAAGTGTCATTCATGCATGAAGTTTGATCGCTGAAGATTCTTTCAGATGATCTTCTGCGATGTAGAAAAATCGTCTCATGCGAGAATTCGATCGAAACGTATCTTGTCATTAGCATTGACAGAATCGTTCTTTGTTGACAATGTCGTGTTTCTTTGAACAGTAAGATCGAAGTGAAGATGAACATGACAAGCGTTGAGAAACTCAAGTAATGTTGTTTTGCGAATTTTCTCTTCACTCTTTTGTTGAGCGCGCTCTGCTTCTTTCTGAACACGCTCTGCTTCTTGATGCTTTCTCTGCTCTTCTTGAAAAAGTTGTCTGTAATTCAATGACTGTTGAGTCATAATGCAGCTGTATTGTTGAATGATAATAAATATTCTGAGGCATGAGTGTTTGTTTACTTCGAAGACTTAGGTAAGCTCATGACACGAATCATGATCTCGTCGAACGCTTCTGATTGATCAAACATTCCCGCAGCATGACGACTGAGTCAGCGATCGTTGCAAGCTCTTCAGACAACTCGTACTCGTTTCGATAAAGCATACTATGTTGCAAGATGATGATTTTGTTACGAAAAGCTCTGTGCAGTGCGCTGAAATTTAGTATTCACTGCTGTCGTTCAGACAGAGAATTCGATGATCTGAGTCTGCTCAAAACTTGCTTCATCAAATACGATTCTATTTGAGATATAAATGACGACTTTACGCTTTTCACGTCGAGAATTTATCTGATTTCTGTGTCTTTCTGAAAACAATTCGTTTAATTATAGACTGCTTGTACTGTATTGCTTCAAGATAAAAAGAAGAGACGTCTGATATGTTCAGAAACAGAAAGAACAGTACGTTGTCTTGTCATAACTATCTCGATCTGCATCTTGCAGACTTTGGGAAATTCGCAAGCTAGTAAAGATCATCATTATCACTGTCATCGTCTGATGAATCGAAACCAATTCTATAGTTGATTTTCGAATTTGCAAGAGATCGCAACTGCAAACCTTTCGTCAATATCGTTCTCTCAGATCAAAAAGAGCGAAGACAGAAGAATGTCGAAAGAGTCAACTATGTGCAACGCAAAGAGTGAAAGACGTTTAAAAAAGCTCAAGTAATGAGCAACGATGACAACTACTACTTCTGAGATTCTGCGTATAGACTTCTTCGTTGATTGCTGAGCTAATGATCGTTTTCTAGATCGATTGTATATACGACATCACACGATTTAGTCAATTCGTGAGTCAGCTCTTCTGCGAGTCAGAGAGTCAGTACTTCTGAGATGATGATGACTTGAGTTCGAAAACACTACGTATATACATCGTTCTTTGAAATATGATTATGAATTCGTCTTATCATATCTCACTTCTTGACTTGTTAACTATTCGCGATGCAGACAAATGAATCACATCGATCTGCGAACTAGACACGTGAGTAGAACTGACATCTTAACTTCGTTAAATTTCATTTCCGTATTCTCATAACTGTCATAAGCATGTCAGCAGAGATTGTTATGATGTCAGTATGAAGCAAATTGCTGAAGTCAAGAATGAAAGATGAAGTTAATGTACAACACAGTAAACTTGCGTTAATTTCGTTCATTGCTTATTGCTTCTATTAGATTGAACTAATATTACTACACTTCTTGTCGTCGTATTAGATCAAGATTGCTACATCTCTCACTCTCTTTCTAGAATCGAACTATTTGACATGTTACTTCTTTTCGCAGCATTCAGATGATTACTATCAAGTGATTCAGCTCACGTTCGTAGTCGACGTACTATTACGAAAGAAAAACGCTTGTCAAAATTCTTAGCGTCGCTGTTTCGATGATGTTGATGCTGAGACGAAAGCTCATGATCGTCTGACTTTGATTCGTTCTTTATCTCGTCAGTCTCGACACTCTCGATAGAATTTTCGCTTTCATTTCTATTCTCTGATTTATCTGCTTCGTCGTTTTGAACGAATCTATGATCTTCACATTGTTATTTGTCTTTGTTGACTTCGTTGATCACGATCTGATCAGTCTCGCTGCTTTCGATCTGTTGTTTCATTTTGCTCTTGCCTTTTGCTTTACTTGCTTTCTGACAAACGATATGTCTATGAAGCTGATTAGCAATGAACGATGCTAAGCTTTGAATCTAGTCGACTTACAGCATTGTACTTTTACGCGTCGTGATACTGAATTCTAAGCACTTTGACTCAGCTTTACGCTATTCTTCAAATTTGATTCAACGTGATTATCATTGACACTTTCGAAGTCTTTGACAGTGCTACTGCTTGCTGAAGCAGATTTGATGACTTCGCTTGCGATGAATAGTAAAGATATTTGAAAATCGCTCTGCGAGATTCTTTAGACTCGTTCTACATGTTATCATACACTATCACTATGTTCTTACTTTCTGTCATCAGCTTTCTTGTTCATCTTTCGAAATACTGCGCGTCAAACTGCGAAGTAGACGAATTCGTGCATGATAGATCTGTCATCACGTAATGTTAAGAAATGTTTGCGCGTATGAAAGAATTATCGAGTTCGATTATATGCACAAGAGGAAAAACAAAGAAGTTGACAGCGAAATTTTGCATTGATCTGAAGAATTTCATATTTAAAAGCGATCAAGAACAAAGAAAGAATCTTGTGATTTGAAAAGCTGAGATCAGAGATTTCAAGAATCATCAATCTGTTTGTATGTCTTGAGACTTTGTTGTACTTTCGAAGCAGTTGTTTGTACGATATCATATTGCGTGATGTTCAATTCAGCTCATATTGTCTGCTTTAGTATAGTTCTGATCGCTTCAATGCTCATTCTGAGTGACATTGTCATATCAAATATTGACTTGATGAATATAGTGAGTGATCAAGACAATGAAAGTAGAAGAGAACACTTTGCAAAGCACTCGAAGTACGAAGTACGATGTACTGTATCTAGATTTAGCGATACGAAGATCGATCTCGCGTAATGACTAACAACGATTAGAATTTTCTCTTAGTCTCAGATTGACTCAGAGCTCATTATCTATCGTATCTTACTTCATCATTCGTCACTAATAGATAACAATCTTTTCTCGTTCGCGATGAAGTCTTCTCATTCAGCTTTTGCTTCAATCGTTTCAGTCTATCAATTACTTCTGCGAAAATGAGCAAGAAACGTAAGTCTTTCAGTCTCGCAAGTCGCAATAGTGACTGACAATCATCAGACGCTCTCTATTGCATATTCGTCAATATCGATGTCGTTGCAGATCTAGACGTCGCTTTCATGATTCTACTTTGAAGATAATGACTTTCAAGTCAGCGAGAAAGAGTGACTGCTACTATGCTACTATGTTGAGTGACTACTATGTGTAGAAAGAACAGAAAGAATAGAAAGTGTAGAAGATAGAAAGATGATGAGATAGTTGATTAGAATCGTGAAGACGACGAGGCGCGACGACATAATACAATGTTCATAAACTGTTACATAGAACAGTGATGAGAAGCAAAAATCGTTGATTCGAGTCTCAAACTTATGAGTAAGATCACAAAGATAGTCTAAGCTCATGATCTCTCTCGTTGCTGATCATTCTCTGAACAATGCTAGAATCAGCGAAATTCATTGACTACTTTCTTTTTCAATCATGCTTCATAGAAGCTTTGATTGAGCTTCTTCTTATCTTCTGTCTCTCGAAGATAATTGATCACTCGATCTATATTGATAAAAGACTTCTGATTCTTTCTAGCAATAGTAAAGAATTCGGAATATTCTTTTCACTCGTCATACAGTCGATTAGTGTTCGAATCTTTCGCTAAGCGCAAAATTCACTTCATGTTCTTCTTGTCGATCTTGTAGAAAGTTTTCATCTTTTTCATGACTAGTTCTACGTCAAGCAGCTTCGCTTTGACTAGAGACGTGAGATCAAAAATACGATTCGAGAAATCTAGCTTCACTACTTCGCTTTTGTTTCACTGAACGTGAATTGCTTGAATTTTGATAACGTCAAGCGACATAGTTGATGAAGAATAATGAAATTCAACTGAGCACTAAAAAGTTGCAAACGTGAATATCAGCTGTCATGATAATCTAGAACAGACGTATCTTGTTGAAGCGTTGAAATAGCTTGAGAAGAAAGCTCGCAATAAATTGAATTTTTTGCGCGAGAAGAGTCACTTCTTAATGATGATGATGCGTTGACAGTAAGATCTACATACAGTACAGTATCATGCTAACTTATCTTAGTCGACGTCAGAATTGTACGACTTACAGACGATTCATCTGAGACGAATTCGTCTGCATGTATATGCATAAATTCTTTTACTGCGATTGTTCTATCACACATCAGCGATTTGCTAAGTGTCGAAGCAATCTATCACTTAGATTTCTATTGATCATACCTTATTTCAGATAGACTGATCGTTGAGTTTGATATAAATTCTGATGATTCAATATGCACGAGCAACAAGTGTGATGACGTGATACATGTGTCTCAATCAGTTGATTCTTCGAGCAATTTATTGAATAATATGAATCAGAAATATTTACGTGTTTTTCTGCGTTCTATATAACATATCGCGTTTCATCGTATGTTCTTCAAAGAAACAGAGTTTTCGCAATTTTCATATTCAATAATTCAATCAGAATTTGCAACAATGAAGTCACAGTAAGAATCACGTAAATTGAGTTGTTCTAGAATTCTAACGATCAAAATAGCTCAAGACTACACGAAATTACGAAAGAAATTTGATTCTATTTCGATGAATCGACAGAAGTAGAGAAGTTGTTGAAAAGAATTCGATTTCATTTCGAAATTGCAAAACTTCTTGTCGATTGAAGCTGTAGATTTGAAGACGAGTTTCTCATTCACTCGTAGATCGAACCTTCTATCGTCATATGAAAGTTCAAAGACACTAAATAGACGAAAGAATACTGTCTGCGATGATTCATTTTGCGATTCAGTGTCAACGTCTTCAGAGTTCATCAGATATCATTATGTCTGCTTCACAAGATGTCGATTTCGTGATCGAGTTCTTTACAGAGCTCTCAAAGACTTTGATAGTTCAACGTTCAATTGAACAATCGATGATTCAGACAGTTATTTCGAAAGTTCTTGATGTGTTCTTTCTCAGTTCAATTCAGACTCGTCGATCATTCTTTGAATCAGATAATACAATCTGTGTACTACTTCAATGTGAATCTCTCGAACTTTCGAGTTGATGCGATAGAATTCTTGAGATACTTGAATCACAGATCAGAAAAGATTCGACGTTGATGACGTCACTCTCGAGCATGATCGAGAGAATGAAGCAAAGATCTGAACTATCGTCGAGTCGTCTACTAAATAGATTTTTGAATCTACTGAAATTGATTCATCGAGCATAATTAACAGTTATGTTTTAAACGTGCTGAAAGCATCAGAAAATTGCTGAACGTTTGTATTTCTTTACATTAGCTGACTGATTTTGTTTGCTCAAACGAATTTTAGCAGCATGTAGAAATTGTTGTTTTGTTCTGTTCAAGAAATATAAGTATGCAGGCAAATATCATCGCTTTAGCTATTAAAAGACACTTTCATTGAAGCTCACTCAAGAAGATGATCATTTTCTTGAGTATATCGTTGATCATCGCATATGATTTAGAGCGCAAAGAAAGAAGAGCTTAAAGAGTCAATGAGACTAAAAAAATTCTCTCGAAGTATTGCTCTTTAAACTAAGTCACGCTATGAATAAACCTCAAATGAAATGATTTACTCAAATCTGACTTCGAGCCTGGTCTAGACATAGTACATATGAGTGCGTTTACTTCATATCGTCGAATGATCGTTAGAGTAAAACGTGATCTCAAAAATATTCAGTGATATCAACAACTTTCTCTATTCAAGCAACTGAGCTTTGAAGTGATTAGATAGAAGCAAGAGCTAATGATCTTCTGATTGATTCTAAAAAGATGAAGATCAGAAGTCGATTGAAGAAGTGTCACAAAAGCAATGCTGCTCTTTGCGCAGCTTGCTTACTCAACGACAAAAAGCAGACGCATTGAAATCTGCATACTGAAAGATGATCGCGCGTTCGCACTTTGATGACATGATTCATAGAAAGAACTATGTGCTCAGAAAATGATTGCGAGTGAGACTGTTCAATGTCGTGATTATGCGAGAAAATTGAGTTGATTCTGCCTGCTTGAAGATGTCTTGACAGTACGAGACGAGTTGATTCGTCGTCGACGTCTAAATCATAGCTTCAGCTGTCAAAGAATTCTGACGAAGTCGAGTCAGCATGCGACTCAGAAATTGAAAAACAGCTCAAGTCGCAATTGAAGAAAGTCAGAGTGTGCTCATAACATGCTCAGCTCTGCTCAGACATGCTCAGACTCGACTCAGATTAGAGCGACGCTAGAATCGAAAGAAGAAAATCTTTTTGACAGTTCTCTATATCAATGTATTTTAAATTTCTTCTGACATTTTCGCTTCACTTCTGATTTCTCAGATTCACTTCTGACTTCTTCGCTTCACTTCTGACTTCTCATTCACTTCTGACTTTCTAGATTCACTTCTGACACTCTCGCTTCACTTCTGACTTTCTAGATTCACTACTCGCTCTCTCGATGTCTTTATGTGCAGAATCGTCGAATCATCAAGAGATCTTCTTTGAAAATCTTTCGTTTTTGTCTGAATTGCTCTTTCTCGAGATGTGCTTGAATGAGAAGTGTTATTCATCTCTCAAAGTCGATCGAGATAAGATCAGAAATGTCTGATCTCTGATTGTCTCGTTATTGAACGAGATGATGCTGACACTCAAGATCTCTATACTCTCGCTAAAATTCTCATGAAGACAGATTCAGAAACTCATTGAAATGTGATTTGTTAGATAGCAATGAGGAAAAACGATCACTTTCACTCGAGATTGAATGATCTTTCATATATCAGAAGATTATTACATGTTTAAGTCTTCAGATCGCATAGCTCTACTTCATTCTTAGACATCTTTTTCGCTATAGCACTCTGTTCTAGTTCTGACACGTCGCTTCAATTTGATACGATACATCGTGATGTGCATGTGACTTGAGCAGTGAGATGAGTGTCTTCAGTGTCTCGTCACCTGATATTTGAGTTATCAAAGATAACGTGTCTCAGAAAAACTCTTCTGAGACAGTGCAAGATGATGTTTCATGCAGCTTGAATGAGTCGATTTGAGCGCATACTTCTGAAGAAAGATAAGAGTCTCAGTCAATCTATTCTTCAAATTCTCATCAACGTTGCAGACATAGACGTTGAGATCGAGCTTCAAAGAACGTCTTACTCTGAAATCAGACAATCTGCTTCGCTCACTGCTTTAAGACTTGTTGAGACTCAAAGCTCGTGTTTCACGAACGATTCAAATAAATCAACTTCATTAGAACTCGCTTCTTCATCGTTATGAGTTTTTTCAACTCACATGAAGCAACTCGGCAAGCTAAATCTCTTTCTTCACGTTCTTTTCTTTACTTCATACATTCAAAGAGCTGTTTTAATCAAAGATTGATTCATTACAGAGCAAGAGTACGAAGCTAACGCATATGCAGATACAATCGATGATCAAGATTCAAGCAATCACTCAGTTGATTCATCTTTCTACATTGACTCATTTCTCGAACAGTCTGCTTTTTCAGATCAGGCATATTCGATGAGCAGTAGATCTCAGTCTCTGATGCAGTCTGCGACAATGCTGCAATCAGATTATTCATGAACATCTTATTCTATTTCAACGAATTAGACATTGAAGACTTACGATTCAGTGCTTGATACTGATTCATTTGATCTTTCAGCAAGCATGCAGTTTTCTACATAGTATCAATGCAATTTGATGAGACAGAGAAGAAGAAAGATGTTTTTCTTCTCTGCTTTATCTTCTCTTGATAAACGTATTAGTAGTTGACTAATGTCTATAGCGCTATCGCTCACGAAATGATCAAAGCTCATGATATTGTCATTGTCGATAATATGAGCGAGCACGAGGTTAAAGCATTGAAGAAAGTTCTGCATGACCGAGTCTCAAAACTCAAGCTGACACAAGTTGACTGAGAATATGTTGTATTATGAGTGATTGTAAAAATGTTTACTGTTTTAGCACAGATTTGTAGCTGAAATTGATCTGCTTATTCTCGAATTTTGATGAGCATTGCTTATGAAAACCTGACTGAAACAGTGACTTAGAACAACATGATTGATTTTTGCAATGCCTTCGAGTCTTTCTCATTACGTTGCATTTCTGTTTCAACGCTAAAGAAGCATCTAGATGAGATTCTATGTGTTTGAGAGCAATTCAAGCTGAGAAAGAATAAGAGAAAGAATGATGTCAAAGAAAAGACTTGTCGCTTGTTCAAAAAGCACTATGTTGAAAGCAGAACATAATTCAACGCACTGAATGACTTCAATAATCGTAATAAATAATAGTCGTGACTTTTTTCTTTCTTATATTCAATCTAGTAGTTGTGTGATTTCTATTCATTCTATCTCGATGAGTATTTGAAATCTACTCAGTCTGAATGTCTTCAGTCTTCTTGAAGTCGAGATCTTTTGTCTTTTCTGATAACGAAATCGTAACGAGTTCGTTTATGATATTTTCTCATCAGATCATGCGTTTTCAATGAACTAGTACTTCTTCAACTTTTCACTTCTCTTCGCTCTCTACGAGAATCATTTTCAAGAAAGAAGCGATAGCTTCATTTTTGAGATAGGATTTTAATAGAAAGATGAAACACGAATTGAATACGTCATATGAGTGAAAGTCGTAAACGATACGATTGAGATTCTACAAGATTCACAACTGCAAAGAACTCAGTATACTTCTGCGACAACTTCTTTTTGAGTCTCGCATCTCGTAGATTTTTGATGAAGAGCATGACTTGATCTTCTATGCCGAAGTTCTTAAGTTGAGTATGCTTGTTGTGAATCATCGTCTGTTGCTCTTGAGCTTTGTGTAGTCGTTTCAGCATGAGATCGCGCTGCTTTCATAAGATGTTTACTCTTTCTCTTGCGACGAAAATGTCTAAATAGTCTCGAAAGAACTTAGATCTCTCGTTGCATTTGCTGATCACTGGCATGACACGGCATGATATTAAGAAAGAAACATCGCGAGTACGAATTTTAGCACAGATCTGTAGCTGAAATCGCTTTCAAAATAAAAATCGACTCGATTCTGCTTCTGTTTCTGCTTCTGCTTCAATATTGCATTCTGAAATTCTAATCTTTTCTTTTCAATCAAGATGATCTCATCTTGACTAGTCGCGAAAAGAAACTGATGTTAATATAGATCGCTCATCAAGACGCAAACATCGTTATTTCGAACAACGTCTGATCACGTCTAAAGAATGTAGAAATTCGACTATGTCAGATTTCTCAGTCAGATGTGCCTTTTTCACATATTGCTGAAGACGACGAAGATCTATCGCATTCGTTCAATTCGTGATCTCGCGAAATTTTTCAAGAAGAGCAGTCAGAGCATTTAAGATCAAAGCTGATGACTTTTCTATATTGTAATGCACTCTTCTAGTCATTTCTTTGAAATGAAAGTTTCTTTTCAAAATCAATATCTGCGAGATTCTTGCTTTGAAACGATCAGCGAGATCGACGATAGTTATGATTTGAAGCTCAATTTCGAAGAGAAGAGGTAAAGCGCTGATCGAAACGCGCGAAATCATCGTCTGAAGTCGTAAGAAATCAAGATTCGTGAAATACAGTTGTGCTTCTTTCGACTTCATAGCTTTTGCACGATTCTGTTCAACGAAAAACCTTGTTGAACAGTTCGTGATCGACGAACGATTTCTGAGTTCGAGATTCAACATGAAATTGACAATATTCGTCAAATCTTGTCAAGTAGAACGAGAAATCTGACATTCGACATTTCGCCTACTTGATCACTTCGATGTATGCGTTCGTCAGCAATTAAAGAGACTATATTGAAGAGTGAGCACATCGATTGATCAGATGTCAGCAGAATAATCGCTAAGAAGATATGATTCTCTCAAAGTCATCCCGAGCGTCTTGTACGTCAAAGACTTCGAAAGAGCGATATCTTCGAGCTTATTTATCATCGATTCTCGAGAGATGATCAGAATGTTGAATGACTGTATTGCTCGATGAGTCATGCTCTGTTCATGTATATACGCTGCATCGTTCAAGACATGTATCAGAACTGTCATCATCTGATCTGTTGACACATTCTTCTGCTCAGCAAGTGTTGTGTGAATGACTCACTTCATCATCAGCATCGACTCATTAAGATCAATAAACTTGTCAGAAAATGTTCTTGTGACGCATGATTACAAAACAGTTAGCGTAATAGTCACAAGATAGACGAAGTATAATTACATGAATTAATTTTCTGATTTGACGATCTTCTTTCTTCTTTGACCAGCGTTTTACTGCGTAAAAGATTTTGCAACAGTCTACTGTCTTCTGTATCGCTGACAGTTCGTCTTTCTCTTGAGAAAGAAGACTAAGCTTTGCGAAATTCTGCATAGTGAGCGCAAAGTTTCTTTGAATAGTCAGATCATTAAGAAACGACAATGAGATCAAGGCACTTTTTCTATACACTTGTCACTTTCGATTATATGTCTCTTCGTCATGACTTGAGATGATTAATCTGAATCTGATGAGTGCGACTTGAATGATATCATTCGAGAAGATGAAAGTGAATGTCTGTCGTAATTGTTTCACTTCGTCATTGAATGACTCAACAACGATGTCGTTGAAGAATGTATTCGTGATGATCATCTGATCATTTGTTCAATTAAAGTCGATGCAAAAGTGAACAGCGCTGATTTCGAGCTTGTCGAGAACGACATCAACTCTCTTGTTATTTCGTTCAAAACGATGATCATGTTGCGAATCAATCAGCATCTGTGAGAATCGAAGCGCAAAGATTGATGTTGTCTGATCATGATGTTTGACATTCTGCGATAACTGTAGAATATCTATTTCAGATTCTGATCGTAGAAAAGCAAAGTCATCATAATTTGTAGATGTCATATTATACGATTAGTTGAGTGAGAATGCTGTGAAATCTAAAGATAAGTTGAAGAGTGTGTTTGAAGTTGTACGCTGTTCTATTATACAAGTGCTAGTCATCAAGAAATTCTGCTTTTACTTCATACACTCAGCGAGACATCAGTGAGCGTTAAAAGTGAACTCGCTACGAAGATGATTGTTGTTTCATCTCATGCTGATATGATCTATTCTCTTCTTTATATTATAATAGAAAATCTATTTTAGAATCTCTCATGCGAATATTGCTAAAGTTCTCAATTCGATTGATTCACGTGACTTTTCTCGCGAACATTAGAAACGTCTTGAGAAGCAAAAACGACGAGTCGTCAAGCAACTCTCTTTTCCCACGTCAAATCTTCTTTCTTTGTTGACAAAGATGCATCTTCATTGCAATACATCGTCGATCAATTTGACATCTAAATTCAGTTGATCTGACTCGAGATTGATCATAGCTTCTCGAAAGCTATTCTTGAATTTCGATGTGCAAAACTTCGACACACTGCTCGAAGATGTTGTTATCTCAGAATCAATAACTTCGTCGTTTTCACACTCTCTTATTTTCTTGAAGTACTGAAGAGAGCATTCTTATAGCAAACTTGATAGACTGCAACAGAGTACATTCAAAAAGAATCATCGACAGTCGATAAACAGTTGAGAATACTGAAGAACAGAAGCGATATTCTGAGTCGAGCAGTTCAGTAAGAATCATCGAAATCATTTAAGAGATGATTGCGAAGCAAAGACATACTTCTGAAGAGCAGCAGCAGACTTCTGAAAAACTACATGACTGTCGTCAGCAAGTTCTGTAGAACTGACTGATTGACTTTATTGAAAGCAGTGAATTACATGACATAAAAGCAAGCGAAACTGCGCGAGTTCAGTCTTGAAATCTGAGTTACGATATGAAATATCTGATGCTAATTATTTCAAATGCAAAAATGATCATTACAGAACGCTTTTGAAATCTTCAATAAGAGACGCATGCTTGCTCAGATCTTCTTCAAGAGCGAAACATACTGAGAGTTTGAATTTGAGAATCGATGAAAACTTGTTATCGAGCGCAGACTTGTTTGATCAGAGATCTCAGACTGAAAGTGTGCGTCAATCGTCGCTTGAATTTGAATCTACAACGCGTTTCTCGCTGACGTCAGAATCTTTCAATGAGAAATGTTCTATTAAACATCGAGATCGATCAACTCAGCTCTTGTGATCTCAACTACGAAGAAGTCAGAGACTCAAAGCAAAACAGAATTCTCTATGAAGAAGTCGAAGACTCAAAGCAAAACAGAAATCGATAAAGAATTAATGTTCTCAAGAAACAGATCGCTAAATGAAGCGCGATCAGACTCGCTCATGTAAAGCGAGATGAGCTTGTGAAGAGAGAGATCTTGACGCTTCGACGTTCATTGAAAGATGATTCTCAAGTATAACGAAGCAGAAACGACTCATCAACTGAGACTTTCGATTGCGAATCTGCATTAAGTCATCGACAGACAATCTGAATTCAAAGATTTACTTCAGCTCAAAGAATGACACATAAGAGAAAAGCAGAGTAAGCGATGCAGCTGAACTGCTTGATCGAAACGAATCTCTTTCTTTATAAGTAATGCTATCTCATCTTCAGTGAATAGAGTGATTGATGAAGCGATTGATGAAGCGATTGATGAAGCGAATGCAGTGACTGATGCAATGACTGATGAGATGAATGAGTTGATCAAATGATCACACTCTCGTCATCTGACCTGACTATTGCAACTAGAACAATCGATCAAGCTCACGAGATTTTCATTCGCCTGATGATGATAGCTTCATAATGACAAAATATCAATCTTTTCTTATTCATTCTACAACAAGCTCAAGCGTGAAATGATACTAACACTTTAAAACATTTTCGACTCGTGACTTGATAAACACACTTTGCTTAATTCTGCATATCTAGTTGAGATACTACTTCGAATGATGATCGACGCAATGAAAGACTGAAAAACTCTGTCTCATCAGAAACATTTCATTGAAGACTCAAAACTCTTCAACAAAAGCATCTTCATCGAAAGCTCTTCATCACAAGTCGCATCGTTCAATGAAGAAAAGAAAGTCTTTCAGAAATTTCTAACTGCAACGCTCGATGATACTTCAAGTCTGATCATCCGCTTCTAATATGATAGAATATCATCATGCATGTTCTTTCTCGATCGCGACACGTCTTCGCTTGTCGTTCTCTTCTACAGTCTTTTCTGCACTGACTACTTCTTCGTTTCGTAGTCGATTTAAATCTTCTTCATGTATGTCTTCGACAAGTAAGCTTGCACATCTTTCTGAAGATCATCTAATGATCTTCAATCTTGAATCAAGTGTGAGTGTGAAGAACTTCAAGACTGAGAACAGTCTATCAAAACTCGATGTCGTGAAGCGTGAGACTAGAGACGAGTCGCTTTGCGACTGTGACGAAGTTCAAAGTGAAGTATGAATATCAAGATACGATGTTTTTCTTGAGATCGATGAAGCTTTGTCAAAGTCATGAAATATATTCAGAGTTTTTGACGAAGTGTTTGATGATGCTGAAGCAAAGCAAAATGAATGATTGAGTACGATTTCATTTTGCAAATTGAATTCAGCAGACTCTTTTTCTTTCATGATAGTCAAAGAAATAGAGACTCTCTTAAACATCGTTAATGTTCGTTCGATAATTGAAATATAATGAACTTACTCATTCTGCTATAGCTTTTCGATGATCAATATCTAGAGTCTCTAAGTCTTTACAGAGTTGTTCTTTCTTTATAGTTCGATTGTGAATTAATCTTTATTTCATAAGTCGAATAAATCAAGTTATTCATGCTATCATGTTATATGTGTCTTGATCATATACTTTCTGTACGCTCTTAGAGAGTTCTAATATCACGATTCTATACTTCTTTGAACACTTCTGATTTGCTGTGTACTTGACTGTCACATTCTGAGCGAATGCAACGCAATCTGCAGCTGTGACTCTCGATCGAAGAGTTGACATGATGATGATGTTTATAAACATCGCAAAAGCTGTAATAGATGTTAGAGAACACGTGAGATATCTGTTGAAAGATCAAGCGCAGAGACGCGTTATTAAGATACGTGTTGAGAAGTGCGATGGCAGGCTTGTTCCTAGCAGCTTATTGCGGTAGCTCTGGATCCAGTCTGGATCCAGTCAGGCTTGTTCCTAGCAGCTCTCTCTAGACTAGCGTCAGGGGTAAAGCCGCGCGCCGCGGCTTTGCCATGCGTGACAGTATATAGATAGAGCAGCCTGTGGCTTCTCTCCACAATCTAGATAGATTCCATCATATGTGATACTGTTCGCCCTACCCTTTCAATAATACGAAAGACAGAGCTAAGAACTGACATGCTAATCAACTGACGCGTTATTATGCTACGATAGATCGAGCTACGAAGAAGAAGAACAAGATGAATACTAAAATACAAGACAGAACATAAAGTTTCAAGCATGAAGACTCAATCAAAGACGCATCTAGACAATCATGCAATTGATGATACTCTCTGCAGAAGTCGAATTAGACTGAAATGCTTTGAAACAAGAGACGAAGATGACAATTCTGTTTCTTTTCTCGCGTCTAAAGTCATTTATCTTCTTCGTCTGTGAACAGATCGCAGATATTCTCTTCGTCTATCATCTTCTTGCTTCTACTCTCATCTACACAGTCATGTCAAACTATTCATTCGAGAGACACTCTTGAAAGATTGAGAGTCACAAGAGCTACAAGATCTTAAACGTTTATCTAAAGATGCGCTTTAACGTTGTTACTCGCTTTATCATTGAAAGCATGCTTTTTTATGAACACAAAGATCGAGAAGATTTCATTGATGAAATCGTTGACAAAGATGCTTTCATTTCTTCTGAGTCTTGCTATGATGAACGTGTCAGATTCGATGTCAATAAAGAGCTTTATGTTCGCGCAGAATACTATTTCGAAGCATTGAAAGCTTTATCAAAAGCAAAGAAGTTCAAAACTCGAACAAGTGAATTCATCAAAGCAATCGATCATCATAGTCTGCTCACGTATCGTTCTTTCGATTGTGATGATGATTATCTCACGAAAAGCATGATCTTGATTGAGTACGAAGAACAAAAATATCTCTTCAAAGAGACAGAAGATCTATCTTCTGCATCATTCATTTATCAGGAATTTCAAACACTCTGACGTCTGAATCATTCTTCTATCATTTTCTCTTCTAAGCTTCTAGTGAAGTCTGAAGAAGACTCGAATCGTGTTCTTAAATTTCTTCTTCAGTATTATTCACACGAAAATCTACGAGAATTCGTTTTCAAGTTGCGAAGCAATGATGACGTTTCTTCGTTCTTGTTTTGCAAATGAGTTGTACAACTTGCACAAGTCTTTCATCATCTGCTGTATATGAAAAGATTCTTCTATCAAAATATCAAGCTCGAAAATTGCGTCGTGAATGAGAAGAAGAATCTAATTCTAATCGACTTCGAACATGATTCTCGCTGCAGATCGAGATTCAGAGCTTCGAAGATTGATAGATATCATGACATCGCAGCGTTGTCGAATACGGCTTAAGAACAGGCAAAGGTTTTTTCAATGAGAAGAACTCTTTGAGTAGTCTGAGAGATAACGTCGATCAACAAGTATCTCGAGGAAAGAGAGAATGAAGAATATCGCGAGACGATCTTCACTGAAAACACAGCATCTGTGTCACAGAGTTGAAAAGACATGATACTGCAATGCGTAGATGAGAATTCAGACAACAGATCGAGCTTAACGAACATCTTCGAGCATTTCGAAAAGAAAAGTCAAAGCTTCAAACAAAAGTCGAGATTCAACAGAGATTTCTACTTTCTGCGAGAACGAAAGTGAAGTTAATTGCGTGATTAGATTGAAACGAATGAAGAAATATTTTATAACTCTATTGAATCTGAGTTCTGAAGTAAAACAGCGTCGCAATATTGCAGTTCGAATTGATGACTGATCTGATGATTGATTTATTATTGTTTGATGCTCAATTGAAGCTCGAATTGTCAACTGAAGCTAGCTTCGAAGTTCTTAGCTGTAGTCGATTTGACTAACTTCTGACAAAGCTCGATTTCGCTTCTGATATCTTGTTCTAGCGCTTGACTCGTTGTCGTGCCATGTGTCTTCACGTCAGAAAACGAAGGCAAGCGATTTTCATCGTTGCAAGTGTGTTGCGAACTGCTTCATCTAGATTTTTGCACATCAGACTGTTCTACATCGCTCAGATTGCTCAGATTGTTTCGCTCAGATTACTCAGATTGTTCTACATCATACATTGAGATTATTCATGTTGTTGCACACTGCTAAGATTGCTCAGATTGTTTCATTCAGATTACTCAGATTGTTTTACATCACTCAGATTGTTGTAGACTGTTTCATCTAAGTTGTTGTACATCAGATTGAGATTACTCAGATGATTGCACACTGCTAAGATTGCTCAGATTACTTCACTCAGATTATTCAGATTGATGTATATCATTCAAATTACTACGTACTTCATGCTCACTAAAGAGCTTGAAATAATTGAATAAGAACTTGAGTGCTTTGTCGAAGCTTTCGACGCTTGAGTATTCAATGAGACATACAGCAGACTATTTTCTCTATCGAGATTGATCTCGCTGTTGTCAGCTTGAAGTCACAAGAGCGTAGCTTTCTCTGATTTTGATAAGACACACGTCGTAATATTGTCTGACAGAGTGATGAAGACAAAGAGAGACAGAAATCTTCATTTGCTAAATCATAAGTGAAAGCATTCAAAACTTACGTGAAAGAAAAATATTATATGTGAAGAAACTCAAAAAAGAAAGTAGAGTTGAAAGCAGTGAACGTCTTGAAATCGT